>Ga0194135_10000435_pt1 | contig 24620 bp, 19 predicted proteins | sample LitLau_LLRF_2013_FD_134024 | JGI IMG/M metagenome (GOLD analysis project Ga0194135, IMG submission 134024) | Freshwater sediment microbial communities in response to fracking from North America - Little Laurel Run_MetaG_LLRF_2013 (version 2) | ecosystem: Environmental > Aquatic > Freshwater >... | reverse complement strand
GCTGGTGCGGGTTTCCAGGCGCACGTTGAAGCCCTTGATCACCGGCTCATCGGCCACCAGCCCGCTGCCGCGCACATAGGCGGTGGGGCGCCCGAGCTTGCGGAACACGCTCTGGGTGTCGCTGAACACCAGTTGGTGCGCCTCGCGGCTGTGCTGGAAGTGATAGTGCAGGCCTTCTTCTTCGCACAGGCGCTGGATGAAGTGCAGGTCGCTTTCGTCGTACTGCACGCAGTAGTTGCGCTCGGGGCACGGCTGTTGGATCTGGAACTGGTAGGCATCGCCGAGGATGCCGTGCTCTTCGAGGATCAGGGCGATGATCTGCGGCGCCGAGAGCTGCTGGAAAATCCGCTGGTTGCTGCGGTGGCGCAGGTAGTCCAGCTGCGGCTGCAGCGCCAGGCTGTAGCGGCTCAGGCGCTTGCCGGCATCACCCTGGGCGATGCACTGGATCAGCCCGTGGATGCCGTGACCCTGGGGGTCGAAAGCGAGAAAGGCCGGTTGGTGCAGTAGCGGTTCAAGGTCGATGAAGGGGCGTTCGCTGACCAGTTGCAGGTCGAAGCGAAACGGCTGGCTGATGGCTTCGCTGCCCTGGAAGGCGAGCACCTGGAAGTCGTGCTGGACGCCTTGGATGTCCAGGCTGAAGTGGGTTTGATTGGCGCGGTTGAACACATCCTTGTTCCTCGTCCAGATACCTGGGTGCCTGTTTGCCGATAATCGGCGCGGGGTCAGGCGCGGAGGAGAAGGGTGGAGCAGCTACCCGCAAATACAAGGCGCATCTGCCGCGTTGCAAGAAATTCAGAAAATTCCTGTGTTCATGGTCAAGAAAAACACCGGATTTGGGCTGAGGTTCTTACATCGAAAGCGGCAACAGCGGAATCGAAGAGGTCGCCATGGTATTCCTTGGGGGAATTCACTTTATAAAAACAATGAATTTTTATTATCTGGCGCCAGGGCCTAGCCTGTCTCGACCCTCTCCATGGAGCAATACCGTGAGCGCCTCTTCTGTGAATCCGCTGGAAAAATTCGACAGCACGCGAGCCGACGAATACGCCCGCCAATGCCGCATCGCCCTGGCGGGATACGACGCCTGCCACGACCTCGCCGCCTGCATGCTGGCGGCCAGTCTTGGTCAGGCGCGCGCGGCTCAGATCCTGGCGGTGGGGGCCGGTGGAACCGCCCAGGAGATCATCGCCATGGCCAGCCTGGAACCGCACTGGCGCTTTACCGCGCTGGATCCCTCGACGCCGATGCTGGAGGCGGCGCGCCAGCAGTTGCAGGCGCATCGCTTGCTGGACAGGACCGAGCTGCACCTGGCCACGGTGGAGGATCTGCCGGCGGAGGCAGCCTTTGATGGCGCCACGCTGATCGGTGTGCTGCATCATTTGCCCGGCGATCAGGCCAAGCGCCAGCTGTTGCAGGCCGTTGCCCGGCGTCTCAAGCCCGGTGCGCCGCTGATCGTCGCCGGTAATCATTACGCCTACGCCAGCCAGCCGCTGCTGCTCGCGGCCTGGGGGCAACGTTGGCGCCAGCAGGGCGCCACGGCGGATGAGGTGCAAGCCAAGCTGGGGAAAATCCTCCAGGGCGCCGACCCGCCTCATTCCGAGGCGGCGGTCCAGCGCTTGCTCGAAGAGGGTGGTTTCAGCCAGGGAACCCGCTTCTTCAGCAGCCTGTTCTGGGGTGCCTGGTTGAGCCGCAAGCGCTGCTGAGGCCCGTTGGCTGTGGTTGTGTCTTGAACCACCACGGGCGCTCTCGGCAGCCCTGGCGCGGATTGCCGCGTGCCCCTTGGGCGATGATCAGGTGCCGCTCCTGGCGGTGTTCCTCGCGGGCTCCAGGTTGGCCGCGCCCAGCCAGTAGAACAGCCCGCCGGTGGCAATGAACGCCGCCAGCATGTAGAAGATCCAGTGCGCTGGGTAGCTGGCCAGGACCATGCCGCAGAGGATCGGGCCCAGGGCCCCGCCGAGGTTGGAGAGGTTTTGCGCGCCGTAGTACAGGCCTCGCAGGTGCTCGGGGGCGATCAGGTCGATGAACATGTATTCGGCGGGAAACACGATGATTTCCCCCAGGGTGAACACCACCATCGACAGCACCCACAGCGGCAGGCTGGTGGCCAGGCCGAACCCGGCGACACCCAGCAGGAACAGGCTCAGGCCCGCCGCCAGCCACTGTTTCAGGTATCTGGCGGTAATCCTGCGGCCAATCGCGTACTGCAGGGCAATGACCAGCAACGCGTTGGTCGCCACCAGGGTGCTGATGGTGCTGTAGGCGACTTGCGCGGATTCGGTGACCACCAGGTACTGGGACAGGTAAGCCGAGAACTGGCCAAACACCACCGCGCTGAGCAAGCCGCCGAGGGTGAAGCAGATCAGCCGGTAATCTCGCAGCAGCTGGCGGCCCAGCGCGAGAAAGGACAGGGGTTGATGGGGGCTGGCGCCGGACTGGAGCTGCCTGTCGCCCTGTGTCAGGTACAGGGCAAGGAATCCGCCTCCCAGGGCGCTCGACGCGATAAAGGGCAGGCTGATGCCTTGCTGGGCCAGCCAGGCGCCGAGCAACGGGCCGACGGCATAACCGATGTTGGTCAGGGTGTACTTGATCGAGAACGCTTCACTGCGTTCGCTCACCGATAACTGCTGGGCAAAACCGGCTTTGGCCGCGATATCGAATACTGCATAGGCAAGGTTGATCGACACCAGGCACAGGTAGAGCAGCCACAGGCCGGGGGCGGCAAAGGCGCCGACAAAGCCCAGGGTGAAGATTGCGACGCAGGCCAGGATCAGCCGGTAGGTGGCGATCCGATCCACCAGGTAACCGCCGTAGAGGCTCAACAGCGAGCCGACGATCAGGCTGCTGCCGATCACCAGGCCGATATCGGCGACGCTCAGGGCGTAGCTGGCGGACAGGTAGATCACCAGATAGGGCAGGGTGATCGCCCGCGCCAGGGTCAGGATCAGCGACCCCGACAGCAACAGCTTGATGGTGCCCGGGTAGTGTTTCAGGGTGCGCAGCATCCATGCCTCTTCAAAGGGTGCAGGTTGAGTCGGGGGGATTGAGCTTACTGAGGAATTGGCTTCTGTTTTATGATGATTTTTCTTTAGTGAAGGGAAATTGATTCATGAATAAGGACATTGCATGTTTGCTTCCGAACGCCTGAAGGGCATCGACGTTTTTGTCTGTGTGGCCGACTCCGGCAGCTTCAAGGCCGCTGCCGAGCGCCTGAACCTGACGCCGTCCGCCGTCAGCAAGGCCATCGCCCGTCTGGAAAGCCGCCTGCAGGCTCGGCTGTTGCAGCGCACCACCCGCCGCTTGGCGCTGACCGATGCGGGGCAGGCCTTCTATCGCACCTGCACCGGGGTGCTGGCCGATCTGCAAGAGGCCGAGTGGGCGTTGCAGGCGGAAAACACCGAGCTGCGGGGCAAGGTGCGCATCGATCTGCCGGGAGCCTTTGGCCGCACCCAGGTGTTGGAGTTGATCTTGCGCTTTGCCCGGGAACACCCCTTGCTTCAACCCCACGTGACCTTTGCCGATGCTTTTGTCGATCCCCTTGAGGCCGGTGTCGATATTGCCGTGCGGCTTGGCGGGCCCGCGCAGTGGCCCGCCGCGTTGGGGCATCGTCAGCTGGGCCATGAGCGGCATCTGTTCTGTGCCTCGCCGGCGTACCTGCAGCATCAGGGCACGCCCTTGACCGATGCCGATCTGCTGCGGCACCGCTGCATCGCCTACGGCTGGGTGGATGGACGGGTCAACCCGTGGAGCTTTCCCGGCAGCCGGTCAGGGGAGATCGAGCGTCGGGTGATGCCGGCCGCTTGCGTGGTCGGGGATGGCCAGGGGTTGTTGATGGCGGTGATGGCGGGCTACGGGATCGCCCAATTGCCGTCGTGGCTGGTCAAGCGCCAGCTGGAGGAGGGCAGCCTGGTGCAGGTATTGCCGCAGTCGGCAACCCAGGGGCAGGCCATCCATCTGTTATGGATGAAGAATCGTCAGGCATTGCCCAAGGTCAGCGCCTTGCTGGAGCTGTTGGCCGAACACTTGATGGGATAGACAGAAAGAAAATGGCAGGGGCGGCTGGATTCGAACCAACGCATGGCAGGATCAAAACCTGCTGCCTTACCGCTTGGCGACGCCCCTGTAGTTGTTGCGACGTTACTTGCTTTGACTGCCGGACCGGGGAGGTCCGCTGCAAGAACGGGCGCAAATTTATCAACTTATGTGCCGGCTGGGAAGCCCCCAATGCAAAAAAATGAGTTTGAAAACAGCTGCTTAGTATTTTTCAGGGCATTTTTATCCGTCCCCGGGGTTCAAGGGACCAGGTAGCCGGGCTGTGAATCCTTCAGCGGCTGGGCCATGTCCAGTGCGCGGCGGATGGCCCGCAACTCCGCGCCTTCCAGGAGGCGCCGGCCAAAATCATAGTCGTCGCCCCCCGGGCCCAGGTGCACCGAAAGCAGCCCGAACAGCTCCCCGTCCACCTCTTCGATGAACATTTCCATATAGGTTTCGTGGCGGCGGTAGGCGCTGAGGTAGATCAGCCCCTGGACCTCGGCGCGACTGCAGTTGTCGATGGCCTCCCAGGTCAGGCAACTGCCCTGTCCATGGTCGATCAGCGGCATGTGCCAGGCCTGCGGCGCCAGCGGTTGGGCGCGCAGGGCCGCGGGCAGGGGCTGGCAGGACAGGACCAGGAAGCGGTGCCGGTGCCGGCCATGGTAGAGGGCGTTTCGGGGCGGCTCCGGCGCCGGGCCGGTGATGCGCACCCGCAGCAGCTGGCTCAGGGCGATCTCCGAAGGCTGCTCGTTCCAGCCATTGAGGTCGGCAACCGGCGGGCACCAGATCAGTTGCAGGGTGTCGCCGATCAGGAGGCGCTCCTGCTGCTCGAAGAAGGCCGAGCTTTCCTCGCCCACCACAGGCAGCAGGTCGCTCAGGCGCAAGGTTGGTGCGCCGTAGTCGATGCCCAGGTCGGTGGACCAGAACAGCGGGGCGCAGGTTTTCAGGGGTGCCGGCATGGACGCGAGCCTGTGATGGGGAGGGGGAGGATTCTTCGGTAACTGGCGCCGGATGTCACCTGTGCCTGACTCAATCGGCTACATCCTCTGGCGCGATGCGACCGTGACAGCGTTCAGCCGCGCACTAGTATAGGGAGCCTCGATAGCGACTCAATTCCTGTAAGAACGGCAGAAGGACACACGCATGCGACGCTGGAACGGCTGGGGGGATGCATCCACGGTGGTCGAATTGCCGGCCCAGGGCGCGGGGTTTCTCGCCGAGCGCCTGGGGCCGGGGCGCCGCTTGCCGGAGGCGACCCTGGAGCAGGCGCTGGCCAAGGTCCCGGCTTCACGCCTGGCCGCCCACCCGCTGTATTGCATCGATCCCCAGGAACGCCTGCTGCACGCCCGCGGCCAGAGCCTGGCGGACTGGTTGGCCCTGCGCGAAGGCGCACTGGGGGTTTATCCGGATGCCGTGGCCTTTCCGGAAACCGCCGAGCAGATCCGCCAATTGCTGGCTCTGGCCGAGGACCGCGACCTGTGCCTGATTCCCTACGGCGGCGGTACGTCGGTGGCCGGGCACATCAACCCGCCCTGGTCCGAACGCCCGGTGCTGACGGTGTCCCTGGCGCGCATGAGCCGCCTGCTGGAGCTGGACGAAGACAGCCTGCTGGCGACCTTCGGCCCCGGTGCCAGCGGTCCGCAGGTGGAAAGCCAACTGCGCGCCCGGGGCTACACCCTGGGGCACTTTCCCCAGTCCTGGGAGCTGTCGACCTTGGGCGGCTGGGTCGCCAGCCGTTCCAGTGGCCAGCAGTCGCTGCGCTATGGGCGCATCGAGCAGCTGTTTGCCGGCGGCACCCTGGAAACCTTTGCCGGGCCGATGCCCATCGCCAGCTTTCCGGCGTCCGCCGCCGGGCCGGATCTGCGCGAGGTGGTACTGGGCAGCGAAGGGCGCTTCGGGATCATTTCCGAGGTCAAGGTGCGGGTCAGCCGCCTGCCCGATGACGAGCGTTTCTATGGGGTGTTCCTGCCGGACTGGACCCAGGCCCTGCAAGCGGTGCGCGCCCTGGCCCAGGCCCGGGTGCCGCTGTCGATGCTGCGCCTGTCCAACGCCCTGGAGACCGAAACCCAACTGGCCCTGGCCGGGCACCCAACGCAGATCGCCTGGCTGGAAAAATACCTGGCCCTGCGCGGCGCCGGGGCGGGCAAGTGCCTGCTGACCTTCGGTGTGACCGGCAACCGCCAGCAGAATGCCTTGTCCCTGCGCCATGCACGCCAGCACCTCAAGGCCTTCGGCGGGGTGTTCACCGGCACCTTGCTGGGCAAGAAATGGGCGCAGAACCGCTTTCGCTTTCCCTACCTGCGCGAAAGCCTGTGGAACGCCGGTTACCTGGTGGACACCCTGGAAACCGCCACCGACTGGAGCCATGTCGACCGCCTGATGCAGCGTATCGAGGGCAGCCTGCGCGACGGCCTGGCCGCCGAGGGCGAGCAGGTGCATGTGTTCACCCACCTGTCCCATGTCTATGGCCAAGGGTCGAGCATCTACACCACCTACGTGTTCCGCCCGGACGCCCAGTACCCGGCGACCCTGGCCCGCTGGCAGGCGCTCAAGCACGCCGCCAGCCAGACCATCGTCGATCACCACGGCACCATCAGCCACCAACATGGGGTCGGCAAGGACCACGCGCCTTACTTGCTGCGGGAGAAGGGCGCGCTGGCGATCGACACGTTGCAGGCGCTGAGTCGCCACTTCGACCCGGCCGGGCGTCTCAACCCCGGCACCTTGCTGGAGTCGTGAGCCATGAGCCAGGACTGGAACGCCCAGTGGCGGCAACAGGTGCTGCCGGAACTGGCGGCGCAACCCTGGGACTTGATCGTGATCGGCGGCGGCATCAGCGGTGCCGGCATCCTGCGTGAGGCAGCGCGGCGCGGTTGGCGCTGCCTGCTGCTGGAGCAGCGGGACTTTGCCTGGGGCACCTCCAGCCGTTCCTCGAAGATGGTCCATGGCGGCTTGCGCTACATCGCCAAGGGCCAGTGGCGCCTGACCCGGGACTCGGTGCGCGAGCGCCAGCGCTTGTTGCAGGAGGCCCCTGGGCTGGTGGAACCCATGAGTTTCCTGATGCCGCATTACCGCGGCCAGTTTCCCGGGCCCAAGGTGTTCGGTGGCTTGTTGACCCTGTATGACGCCCTGGCCGGGCGCCGCAACCACTGCTTTCACGATGCCGCGCACCTGCGTTTCCTCGCTCCAGGGGTCAAGCAGCCGGGCCTGCTGGGGGGCACCTGTTTCCAGGATGCCCTGACCGACGACGCGCGCCTGGTGCTGCGGGTGCTGGCCGAGGCCCGGGCCGATGGCGCCTTGGCCATCAATGGCCTGCGGGTGACCCGCCTGCTGCGGGAGAACGGGCGGGTGTGCGGGGTGGCGATCGAGGACAGCGAAACGGGCGCAGTGCAAACCCTGGGCTGCGCGGTCCTGGCAGTGGCCACCGGGGCCTGGGCCGAGCGCTTGCGCCCGGCGAGCAACGGTCGGCAGCTGCGCCCGTTGCGCGGCAGTCATTTGCTGCTGCCGGGCTGGCGCCTGCCGGTGGCCCAGGCTTTGAGCTTCATGCATGGCGAGGATCGGCGGCCGGTGTTCGTCTTCCCCTGGGAAGGCGCCACCGTGGTCGGCACCACCGACCTCGATCACCGCGACGACCTGGACCAGAGCGCCAGCATCAGCCAGGAAGAACTGCGCTATCTGCTGGCCGCCTGCGCCCAGCAGTTTCCCCAGGCCCTGATCACTGCCAGCGACGTGCTGTCGACCTGGGCCGGGGTGCGCCCGGTGGTGGCGGGTAGCGAGGGGCAGCAGGGCAAGCCGTCCAATGCCACCCGTGAACATGTGCTGTGGCAGGAGCCCGGCTGCGTGACCCTGGCCGGTGGCAAGCTGACCACCTTCCGCCCCCAGGCCATCGAAGTGCTGCAAGCCTGCGGGGCGATGCTCGGGCGCGACGTGGTGGATGACGGCGCCCCGGTGTTGGCGCCCGTGGCAGCGCTGGACATCCCCGGCCTGAGTCGCGCCCAGACACGGCGCCTGGCCGGACGCTACGGTCGCGACCTGCCGCGCCTGGCGCAACAGGTGGCGACCCTGGGCGGCGACTGCATCGGTGCCAGCGACACCCTGTGGGCCGAGCTGGCGTTGGCCGCCGAGACGGAGATGGTCCTGCACCTGGACGACCTGCTGCTGCGCCGCACCCGGATCGGCCTGCTGCTGGCCGAGGGTGCGGCCCAGTACCTGCCGGCCATTCGCCGCCTGTGCCAGCCTCGACTGGGCTGGGACGATGGCCGCTGGCAGGCCGAGGAACAGCGCTACCGGGCCTTGTGGCAACGCCATCACAGCCTGCCGAATGCCTAACGATGCTCAACCAAGAGAGCCCCATGGATAACCACAACAACAAGAAGCAGGACTGCCTGCTGGCCATCGACAACGGCACCCAGAGCGTCCGCGCACTGCTGTTCGACCTTGAAGGCAACCTGTTGGGCAAGGGCAAGATCGAGCTTGAGGCCTATTACTCGACCCAGCCCGGCTGGGCCGAACAGGACCCGGACTACTACTGGGCCAAGCTCGGCGAAGCCTGTCAGCTCTTGTGGCAGCAGACCGGCATCGACCGCTCGCGGATCCGCGGCGTGTCCCTGACCACCCAGCGCGGCACCCTGATCAATGTCGACGCCCAGGGCCGCGCCCTGCGTCCGGCGATTCTCTGGCTCGACCAGCGCCAGGCTGCCGTCGAGGGGCGCATCAAGGGCCCTTGGGGCTGGCTGTTCAAACTGATCGGCGCCGAAGCCACGGTGGACTATTTTCGCGCCCAGGCCGAAGCCAACTGGGTGGCCCAGGAGCAGCCCGAGGTGTGGGCCGCCACCGACAAGTTCCTGCTGCTCTCGGGCTTTCTCACCCACCGCCTGACCGGCAATTTCGTCGACTCGGTGGGCTGCTCCGTGGCCTACCTGCCATTCGACTACAAGCGCCTGCGCTGGGCCGCGCCCAGCGACTGGAAGTGGCAGGCCCTGGCGGTGCGTCGGGAACAGTTGCCGACCCTGCTCAAGCCCGGCGAAACCCTGGGCCGGATCAGCGCCCAAGCCAGCCGCCACACGGGCATTCCCGAAGGCTTGCCGCTGATTGCCGCCGGCGCCGACAAGGCCTGCGAGGTGCTCGGCTCCGGCGTCCAGGATTCGACCACCGCCTGCCTGTCCTACGGCACCACGGCCACCATCACCACCACCCGTTCCCGTTACCTGGAAGTGGTGCCGCTGATCCCGCCGTACCCGGCGGCGGTGCCGGATCACTACAACTGCGAGGTGATGATCTTTCGCGGCTACTGGATGGTCAGCTGGTTCAAGCAGCAGTTCGGCCTGCGCGAAGTGCAGCAGGCGGCGGAGCAGGGGCTGGAGCCGGAACAGCTGTTCGACGCCCTGGTCCAGGCGGTGCCGCCCGGGTCCATGGGCCTGACCCTGCAACCCTACTGGTCGCCGGGCATCCGCGAGCCGGGCATGGAAGCCAAGGGCGCGATGATCGGCTTTGGCGACGTGCACACCCGGGCCCATATCTACCGGGCCATCCTTGAAGGCCTGGCCTATGCCCTGCGCCAGGGCATGGAACGCATGGAGAAACGCTCCAAGCTGAAGATCACCCGCCTGCGGGTGGCCGGCGGCGGCTCGCAGAGCGATGCGGCGATGCAACTGACCGCAGACATCTTCGGCCTGCCGGTGGAACGCCCGCATGTCTATGAAGCCTCGGGACTGGGGGCGGTGATTGCCTGTGCGGTGGGCCTGGGGCTGTACCCGGACTTTGCCACGGCGATCAGCGCCATGACCCGGGTCGGCGCGGTGTTCGAGCCCCAGCCACAGGCGCAGCAGATGTACCAGCGGCTGTACCGCGAGGTCTACCTGCGCATGTACCGCCAGCTCAAGCCGCTGTACCAGAGCATTCGCGAGATTACCGGTTACCCGGCCTGAGGGCGCGGGCCAGGAGGGGTAAGGGTTCCCGGTCGAAAAAAACCGCTTGCGCGGCACGGCTCAACTATCGTCACCCAGGTGGACGGAACCCTACGACAACCTGAACCGGTGAGCCGAACATGAACCGCCAGGACGCGCTGAACATCCTCTGGAAGCGACTGTTCATCATCTTTGTGCTGCTGTTGGCGGCGTCCCTGGGGGCGGTCGCCATGGCTGACGGCTACACCATTCCCTCGGTGGTGTTCATCGTCGGCAATATCGGCGGTTACGTAGGCTTTCACCGGCAACTGTCCCACCTCTGCGAGGAGGAAGTCCTCAGCCTGTGCAGCTCGTGGTTCAACGTGCTGCTGCCGTCGTTCATCGGCGGCATCCTCGCGGGCCTGCTGTACATCCTGTTCATCTCAGGCGTGGTGCAAGGTGAACTGTTTCCCCATATCGTCGACGACAAGATCTGCCGGTACCCGGACAACAGTTTCTATGTGATTCTCTGCCAGCACGCGGACGGCTATGCGTCCTACGGCAAGCTGCTGTTCTGGTCCTTTGTCGCGGGTTTCAACCAGAACTACGTGGTCGATCTGATCGAGAACATCAAGGGCAGCAAAAAAGCACAGGGTGAGGCGTGAGCGAAGACAGCAAGAGCAAAGCCGGCCAGGTCAAGGGCCCGGCGTCGTACTTTCCGTCGCCTTGGTGGCGCACTTTCTGGCGGGAGCCAAGAACCCTTAACGCTGCGTGCTGGACGCTGTGGCTTCGCCAGTGAAGGCGTGACTGCCGACATCCGCTTTCCTGGCGAAAAAAAGCCCAATTCCCCTGTGTTCTCTTGGTCCTTTCCTGCGTCGCACCTTGCATTGCCCCCTTTCTGCCTGTCGGAGTTTTCTCGATGTCGTCGCCCAAATCCCTGCCCGCAGCCTTGCTGGGCCTGGCCCTGGCCTGCCCGGCGTTTGCCGAATCCCGCGCTGTGCAGCTGGCCCCGGCGCAGGTCCTGGGGCAGGACCAGGGGGGCGAAGGGCAGGGGATGGAAGAGGCCGAGGCGCAGCTGGCCCAGGTGCCGGGCGGGAGCAATCTGGTGGACATGCGCCAGCCGCTGCAGGGCCGGGTGGCCAGCAATCAGGATGTGCTGGCCTACCAGCCTGGGGTTTACGCTCAGTCCGCCGGCAACGAAGGGGTGAAGATCTCGATCCGCGGCTCGGGCATCAACCGCGCGCCGGGGGCCCATGCCTCGGGGCTGTACACCATGCTCGACGGCTTGCCCCTGACCGGCCCTGGCGGCACCCCCTATGAATTGCTGGAACCCCTGTGGGTCGATCACGTAGAGGTGCTGCGCGGCGCCAATGGTTTCGACCGTGGCGCCCTGGCCCTGGGCGGGGCCATCGATTACGTCAGCCATACCGGCTACGACGCCCCGCGCTTGCAGGTGCGCTACGCCACCGGCAGCCACGGTTATCAGCAGCGTCAGGTCAGCTCCGGGCAAGTGCTGGGGGATTTCGATTACTACGTGTCGCTGACCGACGCCAACGCCGACGGTTACCAGGACCACACCCGCAGCCAGAGCAAGGGGGTGATTGGCAACTTCGGCTATCGCTTCAATCCGAACCTGGAAACCCGTTTCTACCTGCGCTACCGCGAGACCGACAATGATCTGGCCGGGCGGGTCAGCAAGCATTCCATCGAGCACGACCCGCGGGCGGCCAACCCGCTGTATGTCAGCCGCGATGACCGGCGCAAGCAGCCCGGCAGCACCTTTGTCGGCAACAAGACCACCTACTACATCGACGACGATTCAAGCATCCAGACCGGGCTGGTCTATCACGACTACCCCATGGACCTGCGCGAAGGCCCCAACCGCCTGAAGGTGGCCTACAGCGACGTCAGCGGCACCATCGACTACAAGCGCCGCGACACTCTCTGGGGCCGGGAAAGCCGCAGCACCCTGGGCCTGCGGGTGACCAAGCACCTGCCCAATGACGGCGCCAGCGAGTTCGTGCGGATTCCCACCGGCAACACCGCCAACTATGCGCCAGGGACGCGAATCCGCAACTTCACTTACCAGGGCTCGGATACGGTCCTGCACCTTGGCAATGACCTGGAAATTGCCGATGACCTGTGGCTGACCACCGGGCTGGCGGCCATCTATACCCGTCGCGAAAGTGCGGTGACCTACCCCGAAGGCGGCGGCAAGACCAGCCTTGGCGACTGGGACTACGCCCCGCGCCTGGGCCTGCGCTACCAGTTGACCCCGGATGTGCAACTGTTCGGCAACCTCAGCCGCTCGGTGGAGGCGCCCCATCCCTGGTCGCTGATCTACAGCTCGAACCTGCGTTTCCCGAGCGGTAGTGGCGTGGCCAGCGGCGCCCAGCGCGATCCGATCAAGTTGCGCAACCAGACCGCCACCACCCTGGAACTGGGCGGTCGCGGCGACAGTGGCCTGGGTCAGTGGAGCCTGGCCTGGTACTACGCCCAGGTGCGTCATGAGCTGCTCTCGGTACTGCCGGACCCCAGCGCCACCACGCCCTATGAACTCAACGCCAGCCCCACGGTGCACCAGGGCGTGGAAGCCAGCCTGCACAGTGAACTGTGGTCGCGCCCAGGCGTGGGCCGCCTGAGCCTGCGCCAGGCCTACACCTTCAGCGATTTTCACTACCGCGACGACGCGCGCTTTGGCGACAACCGCCTGCCGGGCCTGCCCATGCACTACTACCAGGGCGAGCTGCGCTACGACTGGCCCCTAGGCTTCTTCGCCGCGGTCAATACCCAACTGGTGTCGAAGGTGGCGGTGGACTACGCCAACAGCTACTACGCCGATCCTTACGCACTGTTCGGCGCCACCCTGGGCTACAACGCGCCGAAGAACGACTGGCAGACCTGGATCGATCTGCGCAACCTCACCGACAAGCGCTACGCCGCCACCGTGACCCCAGGCTACGACGACAAGGGGCTGGACGCGGCGCGCTCGGCACCGGGAGAAGGCTTGGGGGTGTACCTGGGCGTGTCCTGGAGCTTGCGTTGACCGCGAGGCCATCAACACACAGGTCACCAGCGTGGCTCCTGGCGGCACCGACGGTGGCTACTTGAACACCTGGGCGCTTCTCTGCAGCAGGCGTTCGAGCAAGTTGAACTGATAGACCAGCAGCGCCGCGACCACGATCAGCGAGCCGATGCCTTCATCCAGCGTGACAAACTCGCGCAGGACCACAAACGCCAGAATGGCGGAAAACACCGGCTCGGAAATCTCGAACAGTTGCACGGTGGAGGCGGGGGCGTTGCGCAAGGCTTTGACCGTGAAGAAGTAACCGAGGATGGTCGGGAAAATCGCCAGCGGCAGTAGGAAGCGCCAGGCGTCTGAATTGAGCAGAAGCTCGCTGGGGGCGGATGTCAGCGGCAACAGGTACAGGCTGCCCACGCCGATCAGCAGCCAGGTGCCCTCAATCCCTTCCACCAGCCTGAGGTACTTGGCCAGGAGCAGGAAGGCGCCGTAACAGGCCCCTGAGCACAGGGCCAGAAACAGATAGCGGGGATCGGCGTGGGCGCCCTGGGGCAGCATCATCAACAGACCGACCATGATCATCAGCAGGCAGAACAGGGTATTGCGGGTGATCCGCTCGGCGAAGAAGCAATGCCCGGCGATCAGCGTGGTGACGGTGGACGAACCGATCAGCGTCAGCACCACCAGGGGGGCAGCCAGCCCCTGGTAGGCGATGGTTTCGAAGGTGAACAGGCCGAAGATGCCGAACAGCGCACACACCGCCACCGCCAGCAGCGATTTGGCCCTCAGGTCCAGCTGGCGCCAGCGACCACTGAGCGCGACCCAGACCCCGAGACAGGCAAAGGCGACCACACATTTGCAGAAGGCAATATCGCCCGGGGTGTAGGTGCCGATCAGCAATTTGGCAAAAATGCCCGAGGTGCTGTTGAAAAAAGCCGCCAACAGGGCACAGATAATGCCCGTTCTGAGCTGTGGGTTAAGTTCCATCTTCACTCCGTCCGTATAGCGGCGAGGCGTCAGGCGACACCTCGCCGCGCTTTTCATAGTGTGTGCCAAAGGCCCTGATTGATTGCCCCGGTCAGCCCGGCCATCTTGATGCTTTGGCCGGTCGCCTGAAGGTAGCCTTCCGAATCCGCATGGCTGAAACTGCCCACCGCTTCCATTGAGGCGTTGTCCTGGTTATAGAGGGCCGCCGGCACCCCTTGCGCCTGGACAAAACCCATCGTGCCCTTGTAGAGCTTCACCGCGATATCGCCGTTGACCACGCTGGACAGCTCGTCAATCGCGGCCATGGCCGCAGCGCTGGTCTTGTCGAACCAGGTCCCGCGGTAGATGTGATCGGCAAGCAACTGGCTGAGGTGGTCGAATAGCTTGCGCGAGCCTTCATCAAAGACGATTTGCGTCAGCCATTCGTGGCAGGTCCCCAAGAGTTCCATCCCTGGCGCTTCGTACACCCCCCGCGATTTGATGCCGATGATCCGATCCTCGACCAGGTGCACGTGCATACCGATGGCGTGCCGACCGGCCAGGATGTTGGCCTGTTCGATGAGCGCCAGTTCGTCCAGCGGGTTGCCGTTAATCGCCACCGGGCGGCCCAGGGCAAAGCTGATGGTCACCACTTCAGGCGTGTCGCAGGCGTTTTCGACCGCCACCCCCATGGTCGGGGTCACGACTGCGGCCGCCGTGCCCAGGCTTTCCAGAATGCCGGCTTCATGGGTCAGGCCCAACAGGTTGGCATCGGTGGAGTAGATGACCTCGGCGCCGGCTTTCAACGGCAGCCCAAGCCCCTGGCAGTACTCGATCATGGCCTTGCGACCCTTGAAGCGTTCCAGAAAGGCCGGGTCCCGCCAGGGTGCATAGACGCTGAACGAGGGTTGCAGCAGGTTGGTGATGTGCTGGAACCGGACCTGATCGTTGCCGCGCCCGGTGCAGCCGTGGGAGAGCACCTCGATCTTGAGTGCCTGCATCTTTTCCAGCATGCCCTTGAGCAGTACGTGGCGCGCGATGCCCGTGGTGTTCCAGTAGCGCCCGGCATGGAAGGCCCTGGACTTGATGACTTCGATGCCGGCCCTGGCCAGGCTGTGCCTGAGGTCGAGGATGTGCACCGACTGCGCGCCGGCCGCCAGCATCCGCGTTTTGACCGCTTGCAGATCGACTTCATCGGGCTGGCCGAAATCGGCGGTGATGCACTCCACCGCCACGTCATGTTCTTTCAGCCAGCTGACAATGGTCATGCTGTCCAGGCCGCCGGAGCCGGCAAAACAGAGGGTTGTTCCCGCAAGGTCTTTTACATGCATGGTTTGAGTCCTTCAGAGAGTGTCCAGGGCATTGAGCAGATCGCTTTCCAGGTCGTGCACGTCTTCGATGCCGACCGACAATCGAATCAGCGCCTTGTCAGGTTGTTCGGCGCATGAGCCGAGCAACACCTGATCATCCATGGCCTTGAGCATCGAGTGCGACATGGCCTCGGCGTGTTCGATGCAGCTGTGGATACCACCCAGGCTGACCGACAGCCCGGCAACGCGGGTGCTTTCCAGAAAGGTGGCGACATCTGCCGTGCCGCCCTTGATAAGGAACGAGACGACCGCGCCGCCGTGGTTCAGGTAGGCCGCCGTCAGGTGGGCATGGGCGTAGCCTTCAAGCAGCGGATAGATGACGCTTTCGACCTTGGCGTGGCGCTGCAGGCTCCGGGCAATTTGCAGGGCCGAGCGCGACTGGCGCTCCAGGCGCAACTCCAGGGTCTTCAGGCCCTGGGATATGTTCCAGGCGGCATTGGGGTCGATGGCGGCGCCGAGCAGCGACTGGGTATGCCAGATCTTTTCCTGAAGTTCGCTGGAGCAGGACAGGGAGCCACCGAACACCGAGTAGTGACCGCCGGCGTACTTGGTCAGGCTCATGATGACAATGTCTGCCAACTGCGCCTGGGACTGACGCATGTACGGCGGCACGAAGGTACTGTCGCAGATCGAGATCAACCGATGCGCTGTGCACACGCGTGACAGCCCCGGCAGGTCGATCGCTTTCAGGTCCGGATTACTCAGGGCTTCGTAGTACACCAGCGTCAAGCGGCAGGAGCGGGCAATCGCCTCCAGGCTCTGGGCGTCGGCCGGGTCGAAGACCTTGACCACGCCTCCCCATTGAGTGAAGTCCTCAAGGAAAAACCGTGTCGTATCGCCATAGAGGCTACTGGCAATCGCCACCACATCGCCGGGTCTGGCCAGTGCCAGCAGGGTGGTGGTGATGGCTGACATGCCGGAAGGAAAGATCAGTGACTTGTCCTTGTGCATCAGCAGGGATATCTGGTTTTCGAGATAGCTGACCGTGGGGTTGCCCCAGCGTGTGTAGTAGCTCGTGGGGTGGACCTGATGCTCGGTGGACACCGCGGTCTGGTAGCTGGGCATGCGAAACAGGCTGGTCTGGTAGATCGGCTGAACAAGAGGTTCATGTTCGTGCCCCACCACTTCAAGGTTCATCAGACGGGTAGAGTCTTTCATACAGCCTCTTCTTTTTTATAGGTGGGCGTGGTGAGCGGCGGCAGCGCTATGTCACCGTCCATCAGCGCCGGGATCAGGGGTTTCACCTCGTTGGCCGAGAGGAACACGCCCCCGAAACCAGCATTGACTTGCCGGTATTGCCGATCGTTGAGCATCAGCCGGTGGGCTTTTTCCATGTTCCAGTAGGGGATGCTGGGACGCAGGTGGTGCACCAGATGGAAGTTTTCCTGATGCACGCTGAGGAAAAAGCCTTCCAGCGGGTGGCTGAAGCGGTTGCGTGTCAGCAGCAGCCCGTCCTGACTCTGGCCCAGCAACGGGTAGTGCTCCGCGATCTCGATAAAGCGACCAATGACCATGAAGGCGGTCAGGTAGGGCAAGACCCAGAACAGCAGCAGTTGCTGTACCAGACCGAGCCAGACAGCGGCACTCAGGAGGCCCGACCAGAGCACGAACATGCCCAGGGCTTCGCCCTTGTAGCGGACCAGGGAGCCGAATCGATGCTTGAACAGATAGCCAATGTACTGCGGCATGTTGAACAGCAGCAGGGTGGCCAGGACATGCTCCAGGCCGAACGCCTTGCGGTCCTTGACGGCATAGAGTCCGGCATCCTGATAGAACAGAAAATCCGGATCCTTCTGCGGGTCGCCGAGGTAGGGGTGATGTTCATGCACGTGGGAGTGCTTGTAGGCGTTGAATGACTGGAAAATCAGAAAAGCCGTCAAGTACCTGCCAATCAGGTTGTTCAAGTGCCTGGATTTCGCCGCTCGTCCATGAGCGGCGTCGTGCATCACCGTGGCCAGGCCACGCTGCCGGGCACCAATGATCAGCAAGGCCAGTGGATACAGGTAGTAGCAATGACCGCTCGCCCAGGCGCACAGGGCAACGAGGGTGAAGTCGGTGCTCAGCCCGAGCAGCGCGTGCCAGTTATCGGTCACCGCCAGGTGATTGAGTTTCTGCGTGAGTTCGCGGGAAAAGCGGTAGTTCCTGAAAGACATCGTCTGCTCCATGACGAAATTGCTCCCTTCAGGCCTTGGCCGTGTTATCCGGCATGTGAAAGGGGCATGTGCCCTCCAGGACAGCCTCGCGATCCCCCAGCCAGAACTGCTTCCAGTCCCGGTTCTGGCCCTGGCCGTGGGTGGCCAGGTCGGCCGAAACCGGCACCTGGTCGTAGGTGTTTATCCGCTGGCGGATGAACTGCCTGATCACGTCTCCCTTGGCATTGGGGGGCGCGATGCAATCGATGCCGTCGCGCAATTGCATGACCAGTACCAGGCGGCTGCCGAGGTTGCGGCTGCGGCGCAGCAGGTGCTCGGGGCTGGAGAGGTTGACGAACAGACGCTGCCCCTGAAAACAGTAGGCCCAATCCTCGTCATCCGGATTGCCAGTCAGGTGCTCGGGCCAGGGAATCTCGTCGCGTCGGACAAAGTCATTGAGCAGGTCCCAGGAGATCTGCTCATGGCCCCCGGCGACGTCGTCGGTGTTGACCACAATCAGCAGGATCTTCATGGCCGCAACCCGTTCATCCGGGGTGGCCAGGACGTTGCCAACGTAGTGCTTGAAGGCTTCGAAAGCCTTGAGTCTTTCAACCTCGGACTGGCAGTCCTCCATGAAGTGGAAGTCTATGTAGCCTTTTTCGTAAGCCTGTTGCACGTAGATACAGGGAAAATCCTCGGCACAGGCCAGCGCCTCGAATTCCGCTCTGTAGGACTCTTTCCATGAGTCCGGGGCGCCGCAAGCGGCGGACACGGCTTTTTCACTCAGTGCATTCATCGACCAGTTCCATGGTGATTTCGATATGCATTCATTTGCATATCGGTGGGCGGGGTTCAACCTCAGGTACATCTCCTGGCAGCAGTTCGGCAGGCGATATGCAACAAAGTACATAACGGATGCGGCACCTTCAAGTCACCAACCGCTGTTTTTTTCTGCGGGGGGCTTGGAGCTTCGGGCTGATGGCTTCGGCTCTTTGCCGGCCCATGGAGCGCCAACAGCAGCACGCCTCGGGTTGGCCGCGGGTGATCCCGGGGTAGGGCGTTCGACGCTCAATCAGCGGCGTGCTAACTTGCCTTCCCCTATCGTGTTGACTGCAAAAGATTTTCTTATGGCGACCATTCCCGTTGTGCTGGCCTTGGGGCATGACAGCAATAAACCTATCGCTTCCAATCGGGTGCGCTTGCTCGAAGGCATCGAGCAGAGCGGTTCGATCACCAGCGCTGCGGAGTTTTCCGGAATGAGCTATCGCTCGGCCCTGAGCTCCATTGAAAGTCTTGAGGAACTCAGCGGCTGTCAGTTGGTGATCAAGACCGTGGGGGGCAAGCACGGCGGTGGCGCCGAGTTGACCGCCGAGGGGCGCAAACTGATCGAGGCGTATCGCCTGATCGAAAAGTTCCAGACGGAGCTGGCCAGCCAGTTGGGCGATCATCAGAGCATCTTGTATGCCTACAACCGGATGATGCTGAAAACCAGCGCGCGCAATCAGCTACAGGGGGTGATCGGCGAGATCGATGATGAGGACGATATTGTCGATACCTTGAGCGTCAGGATTTCTGACACCGATACGCTCAACGTCACCGTGACCAAGGAAAGCACGGCGGAACTGGGGTTACGCCCCGGTGTTCAGGTATCGCTGCTGATCAAGGCACCGAGCATCACCTTGGCCGCTACGCCTGCGCCGGCTCATGGGGTCAATCGCCTGCAGGCCAGGGTCGTCGCGTTGCAGAAGGGCCGAAGCAAGAGCCGCTTGAAATTGCGCCTGGCTGATGAAATCGGCATCTCGTCGATCGTCGCCACCGGCGAGCTTCCCGCTGGCGGTCTGCCTGAGGGCAGTCACGTACAGATCGACATCGATGCCGAACATATTCTGATCGGCATATCGTTCTAGGCAAAGGCTCGGCGGCGCAGAGGCCGCCAGCCGGGGGCGGCGAAACCACAAGGTTGCCGGTGCCGCTGTATCGGACACACAGTGGGTTTCTCAATTGCGGAAATACAACTCGTCCAGCTGCCGTCGGCGGATCACCAGGTACTCGTTCCAGACCTTGGGGAAATCCTCGTCCCGGGTGAAGGGAAAGGTCAGGTAGACGGTGCGACCGATGACACTGATGTACTCCCGCATGCGCTTGTACGCCGGTTGCTCCAGCAGCGAGATGTACTCGTCATAGGCGTGGTGGTAGTGGGTAATCGTGACCCGGTGGGGCGCGATCATGCAGCGGGAAAAGTCGATCACCCAGCCGTGACTCATGCCGTTGCCCAGGTACCCGTAGACCCCGTCCTCGGACAGGCTGATGTGATTGCGTGCCTGCTCGCCATCCTCGTCGTTGACCAGCACGATCTGGGTTTCGAAATAGCGGATGACCTGCTGCTCGGGGCCGCGCAGGTGCAGGTTCCAGCTGATGGCGCCCATGCGGAATTCACCTTGTTCGGCAAATTCGGCAATCCAGCCGTTGGCGAGGGTAATGCGGTGTGTGGTCATGGTGAGTGGTCCGGCTCGGGCGGTGCATGGGGGAAGAGCGCTGGTGGCGTGGCGCAGGTATGGTAACCACCAGGCTGGGTGCATGGCTTTATATCAGGGGAGAAAATGGAGCGCTGCAAACAATGCTTCTATAGTGTTTTTGCAGCATAAAAAAAGCTGAAAACAAACCCCCAACGGTTGCCGATAGCAAAGAGTCTCTCCTTTAGCAGGATGCGCCCATGTTCAATACTCGTTTGAAAATGCAATTGCAGTCTCTTCAGTCGGAGCTTTCAGTGGCTCGACAGTTGCTCAACGGGATTGAGACTTGCCTTGTGCGCGCGGTCCTTGACGCCAACTACAAGGTTATAGATGCCAATGAAGGCTTTTTGAACATGTTGGGGTGTGGCGCCAACCAAGTGCTGAACAAACCGCTCGACAATTTCATTCCGCAGTATGTGCGGCAGATGGATTGTTATCGACGTTTGCTCGACAGCGTGAACAACCACGACGCGGTTATCGATACTTACCGTTTTCAGCGCCCCGATGGTGGACTGTCGTGGTTTCGTGGCCTCTGGCAGCCGATTGTCAATCAACAGGGGCAATTGGAAAGTATCCATGCCTTTGGTTCGAACATCACCGAGACCGTTGACACTTCGGCGGAGAATTCGGCGTTTATTCAAGCGCTGCTGCGCTCCACCGCGGTGATCGAGTTCGATCTTCAAGGCCATATCCTGCAAGCAAACGAGCAGTTTCTGCGCTCAATGGGCTATCAACTTGGGCAAATCAAAGGCAAGCACCACAGCATGTTCTGTGACCCAGCCGATGTTGCGTCCAGTCATTACAAGGAGTTCTGGGCGACCCTCAATCGCGGTGAATTCGTGGCTGACCGTTTCAAGCGAGTCGATGCCCATGGTCGAGTCGTTTGGCTGGAAGCGACCTACAACCCGGTGCACAACGCACAGGGCGTCCTTTACAAGGTGGTCAAGTTCGCCACGGTCATTACCGATCAAGTGGCTCGCGAGCAGCAGGTGAACGAGGCGGCGACCATTGCGTTCGAAATCTCCCAACAAACCGACATCAGCGCCCGCCGAGGCGCCGAAGTGGTACAGAACACCGTGCAAACGATGCGCATGATCTCGGATGAAATGCAGGCGGCATCCGCCGGGATTGAAGCGTTGGGCAAGCAATCACTGCTGATCAGCTCGATTGTCCAGACCATTGGCGGCATCGCCCAACAGACCAACTTGCTCGCGCTCAACGCGGCAATCGAGGCGGCGCGGGCCGGTGAGCAGGGCCGGGGGTTTGCCGTGGTCGCTGATGAAGTGAGGCAGTTGGCGGGGCGCACCAGTGCCGCGACCGAAGAAATCGTCAGCGTTGTACAGCAGAACCAGAGTCTGGCGGATGCCGCCGTAAGCGGCATGGCCAACAGTCGCGGGCAGGCTGAAGAAGGCCTGGCACTTGCCAACGAGGCCGGCTCGGTGATTCTCGAAATCCAGGAGGGGGCGCGCCAGGTTGTGGGGGCCGTGGGGCGTTTCGCCAATCAGCTGAAATAGCCTGCGCAGCATACCGTCGCGCACCCCTGGCGGTGTATCGCTGTGGTGCGTTGTCAGGCTGGTAAAGGCCCGGGGCGCCTCATGGGCGCCCCGGGCCTTTGCGCTTAACGAGCGGGTGACAAGGCCGGCGTCCGTGGCGGAATCAGGCGCTTGTTGCCGGTGGACTCGAAGGCCGATGCCAGGCGCAGCAGATTCGAATCGTCATAGGCGCGCCCGGCGAAGGTCAGGCCCACCGGCATGCCGATGTCCGCCATCACCCCCATCGGCACGGTCACCGTGGGCACGCCCAGATGGCGGATGGCGAGGTTGCCGTTGGCCACCCACACGCCGTTGCTCCAGGCGATGTCCGCCGACTCGGGATTGATGTCGGCATCGGCCGGGCCGACGTCGGCCACGGTGGGGAACAGCACCGCGTCCAGCCCCAGGCGGTCCATCCACTCTTCCAGGTCGATGCGCCGGGTCTGCTCCAGGCCGCGCAGGCCATCGGCCAGGGAGGCGATCTGGTCCCAGGTCTTGAGCCCGCGCTTGGCCATGGTCACGTACTGATCCATGCCGGCGGCCAGGTCGTCTTCGCGATTGGGCAGGGTGCCGGGGTCGTGGGGGAAGATCTTCGGCCCGTCGACATCCGCCAGGCGGTTGAGCCTGGGGTCGTCGTTGGCCCGCAGGAAGTCGTCGAAGGCCCAGCCTGAGAGTTCCCACAACTCGTCATGCAGGAACTCCTGGCTCACCAGGCCGCGGTTGTACACGGTCGGCGCGCCGGGGCGGTCGCCTTCGCAGTTGGACACCAGGGGGAAGTCCACTTCCAGCACTTCGGCGCCGGCGGCTTCCAGGGCTTGGCGCGCCTGCTGCCAGAGGTCGATCACCGAGGGCCGGGTGTGGATGCGCTGGCCGGTAGGGCCGCCGATACCGGGCTTGTCGCTGGTGCCGGCTTCGGGGTCGGCGTTGATGTACATGCGCGGTACGCCCAGGCGCTTGCCCTTGAGTGTCGTGGCGTCGGCTGCCAGTTGCGGGTAGGACGCCGGGCGCACCGAGCTCACGCTGGGGATCGGCACCCAGGGTTGCAGGCGCCACAGGTCGCCGCGGGTGTCCGGGTCCTCGGCCACCACCACGTCCAGCACTTGCAGCAGGTCGGCCATGGTCCGGGCGAAGGGCACCACCACGTCCATGGTCGGGGTCAGCGGCCAGTTGCCGCGCACCGAAATCACCCCGCGCGACGGCGTGTAGGCGCACAGGCCGTTGTTGGAGGCCGGGCCACGACCGCTGGACCAGGTTTCCTCGGCCAGACCGAAGGCGGCGAAGCTGGCGGCGGTGGCGGTGCCGGCGCCATTGGACGAGCCGGAGGCGAAGGGCGCGGTCAGGTAGTTGGCGTTATAGGGGCTTTCCGCGCGGCCATACACGCCGCGTTGCATGCCGCCATTGGCCATGGGCGGCATATTGGTCTTGCCCAGGCAGATGGCCCCGGCAGCCCGCAGGCGCTCGATGGTGAAGGCGTCGCGGTAGGCCACCAGCTCGGCAAAGGCCGGGCTGCCCGAGGCTGCCGTCAGGCCCTTGACCAGATAGCTGTCCTTGGCGGTGTAGGGAATGCCGTCCAGCGGGCCCAGGGTCTGGCCCTTGGCGCGACGCTCATCGGACGCTGCGGCCTCTTTCAGGGCCTCGGGGTTGCGCACCACCACGGCGTTGAGCGCGGTGGCAGTCTCCGGGCCATCGTAGGCGTCGATCCGCGCCAGATAGGCCTGGACCAGTTCCACGGCGGTGGTCCGGCCCGATTCCAGGGCGGCGCGCAGGTCGGCAATGGACACTTCAGTGACTTCGATCATGCTGCTACCGCCGCTGGCTGGTGGGTGAGGAGGTCAAGCGGGCGCAACGGGGCGCGGGTGTTCGGGTATTGGCTGTGCATGGTGGTTCTCGTGGTGCGGTTCGGCACGACAGGGATGGCCTGGAAAGCAGGGGGCCTTTTTAGCATTTAGCGCGGGGCAGAGGAATGGTTGAACTCGCCGAGGTAATCAAGAGTTGCGGTGTTTTCGGGTTTGCGCGGGTTGGGACCGGGGGCATCCGATTGCTGGTCGCCATGGATCGAGTCACTGGCGATGAGGATGTAGTGGCTGTAGCCGGGGTTGATGCGCGTGCGCAGTTGCTGTTTTTCGGCGTCGCTGCGGATCAGTGATTGCAGGTATTGCGGGCCGTCTTCACGCTCGATCAGTTCGACGAAATCGGCGTCCATGTCATAGCCCAGCTCCTGTTTGAGACGCCAGCTGGGGTTGCGGGCTTCCCAGGCGCTGAACTCGGCGGCGCTGGCCTCCGCCGCAGGCTCCGGTTCCCACTGCTCGAAGGTGAACAGTTCGGCCTCGGCCTGGTTCGGGAAGCGCGCGGCGAACAGGTGAAAGGCAAAGTAGGCATCGGCTGCTTGCATCGGCTAAATGGCTCCGTTGTTCAGACTACGCTGGCGCGCTGCAGGTGGCTGACATGACCCAGGCCGGCGGCGTTCAGGCGCGCGGCCAGGTCTTCCCGGGCCTGGGCGCCGCCGTTGCGCACGTAGTCCAGCTCCGCGGCGGTGATCAGCACCACCGGCACCAGGGTCACCGGCGACAGCGGCATATCGTCCAGGCGGGTCGGGAAGTCCGGGGCCGGGCCGCCGATCAGCACCCCGGCGCAGTCGTCGGCGCTGACAAAGTGCGCCGGCAACTGCTCGCTCATGGCCCGGGACTGGCTGACCCCGGGCAGTTCCAGGGACAGCACGCCGTAGCGCTCCAGGCGCGAGCGGTAGCCGCCGGCATCGGCCACGGTGCCGGCCACGCAGCGCAGCAGTTCGAAGGTCCAGCTGTCGGCAAAAGGCGAGACGTCGCCAACCGCGCCCTGGGCGTGGGCCGGGATGTCCGGGGTTTCGATGAACAGCTCCATCTCGAAACCGTTGCCCAGGTCGTCGCCTTGCACACCATCAAACGGGTCGGACAGGCCCTCGGTGGCGAGGAGGATGCGCTCGTTGCGGCGCACGATACGGTAGGCCTGGCGGGTGGAAGGCCAGTGGGGCCCGCCCATGAAGCTGGGGCTGATGGCAAAGCCCAGGACATCCTGCTCGCAATGGCCGACCGCTTGCCAGTGACGATCGAGACAGGCGGCGCCGGCCTCCATCAGGGCAATACCGGCCAGGTCGGTTTCGCTTGGCGAGTACTGGGCGTCGGGCGTCTCGGC
>Ga0194135_10000434_pt1 | contig 24625 bp, 15 predicted proteins | sample LitLau_LLRF_2013_FD_134024 | JGI IMG/M metagenome (GOLD analysis project Ga0194135, IMG submission 134024) | Freshwater sediment microbial communities in response to fracking from North America - Little Laurel Run_MetaG_LLRF_2013 (version 2) | ecosystem: Environmental > Aquatic > Freshwater >... | reverse complement strand
TGTGATGTAAGTGACTTCAAATATTTGTTGCCACAGCACATTGTCAATAAATGTATTGTATAATATAATTGTATTCTAATTGTATTCTACGTTATTGTTATCTCCTTATAATTCATTGTGAATCTTTTTAATTCTTCAGTATTAATACATATCTTTGGTTGGAAACCAGCTCTTTGTTTGCTGTATTCTTTGACAATAAATACATTAATTAATAAACTCCAGTAGTTTTGTTGGAGTTTTGTTAAACTGCAAAGAGTTCTTGGATTTCGTAAACATGACTTAAAACTAGGCAAATTATTAAGTAAGTAAAATCAGGAAATGGTGTGAACTTCGTTTTCTTTCATTTTACTCATGCCCTTTTTTACAAACATGTTGTGCAAGAATCTTAATTAAATTCAATTCATAGTTTGACTACGCAGATTGTTGTTATTATAATTGCTTCCATGGAGGCACTTAAGACAATAATGTAAATTTATTAATTTGTGAATTTGCGAAACTGTTATAATTGTAGTCGCATTTGAGGAAAGGTATATATAATTCTTCGTTCCTTTTATATTATAAGCTCCTAAACCTTATTTACCTCCTTATAACCTTTGTGTGTTATAATATTGGGGTTACATGCATCTTATTTCTCACGTTAGTTTTTGACATAGAACTGGAATACACTGGAATCTGATGTGTTATATACTTTGCGTGTTATAAGATATTACGAGACTATGAGTGTCTCAGTGTAAGTTTTTTTTTGGATTGCAAAATATATCTTGTAACTTCTCCTCCAGACATGAAGAAGCGTCAATATGTTTTCGTTGGGAAGCTTTTACCTAAAACTACATTCTTTAGTTTACTTCAAATGATTACATTGAACCTTCTTACTAACCATTTGGCTTGGCTGTTGTTTTTACGACATTTTCTTCTGATATTGTCGTTGGGGTGCACACATAATGCAGCTTTTCATTTGCCATATAATAATCGCATAAACCTGGAGTCCTGCCATATTTTACTACAAAACCCGATACAGATCGAAAACTTTTCTGCTCGCAAAACGTAATTTGACGATTGTTACGTATGAATTGAACCCATACATGAAGGAAAATTACATTTTAGAATGCAGCTGCTTAGAAAAATTCAGATTAATATTCATTCATAGACACTTGAGGTAGTTGAGTGTACAGCAATACGGGTATAGTTATTGATTGAACCACATTTCGGATTTTAAGGGAAGTTTTGGCTATTTACAACTATAGATTTTCGATTTGCAAGATTTCAACAACTCGACTGAGGCCTCGTAGCGCAAGTGGGAGGCAGTCGGTACTTATAGCCTAATGAAGCCCTGGCTTCTTTTCCCAGGAAGCTTGTGTGGGTTTTTTCCTGTCGTAAGGTTTTCCCTGCACACTATAGTACTTCTCAGTGCACTTATCACTCACTTTGTACGGAAGGGCCTGGAGTGAATGTTTAGCATAGTTAGTACCACTACTTGATTTACGTAAAGGTTGTTTGAATATGAATGGTTCAATAAAAGCGATAGTAGTGGTCGTCTAGGTTAGCCCATATGGGTACGTCATAAGACGTTAAAATCCACTACTTTTTTAGATCTCAACAACTCTTTTCTAAGAAGATAGCGGTAATTAAACTGTCTCTGCATTCTCATTTACATGAAAGGCTGTGATGCACTAGCCGTAATAGTTTATTTGATACAGCCGTTTTTTTAAGTCTTGTTTAGTAAATCCGGGCTTAAAATCGCAATTGAACCGACAGTGTGAGAATGAAAATATTCCAAAAAGTCCAAGAAATTTAATTTAAAAATTTGTGAAACTTGAGACCTGAGATCTGGGGCGGTAATTATGAAGAAAATCGAAAGCAAGCACACTATGAAATGAATTATCATCGTCAGCGTAATATCTTATATTTTCATAGATGAAAAGTAGAAAGAGCGTTCAGCTTGGGAAAGTATCTCTGTGAATTCACTTGATCTATCTTTTAGGGATCTACAAACCGTGTCCAAATAGCAAAAGTCACAACCCTTTTAATCTTTTTGCTTCAGCTTAATCTAGACTTAGGCACAATTCCAACTTCGGAGGCACCGAGACCTACGACTCCGGAGTTGGTGTTTAAGGCTAGTGCTATTCGGGATTAGGGCCTTAACCTCAATATGTCAGTCCTGAGTTTTATTTTCTAATGTTTTTAGTTTAGTCTATTAGTGGCCCATAGTAACTCCAGAGCGCCAAAAATAACCAAACAATACAATACAAACAATAATGCCAAAAATATGTACAAGTTTATTTCTTGAAGAAAAAAGTCTTGAACGGTTTTCTGCAAAACCATTATCGTGATTTTGCATGAAGAAATCATTCTTACTTATAACTTTTTTCCTTTGAAAAATCTCCCGTGTACATGAATCTTTGGCATAATAGATGAGATTGGGAAAGTAGTCTCCAAAGCGCTTATGGATAAGGAAATAATTCTTTCAACAAATACTGTCCATTGCGAAATAAAGTGAGAATGAAAACATTCGAGAAAATCCAAGAAAATTAATTTAAAAATTTGTGAAACTTGAGACCTGAGAGCTGGGGCGGTAATTATGAAGAAAATCGAAAGCAAGCACAATCTGAAATGAATTATCATCGTCAGCGTACTTTCTAATATTTTCATAAATGAAAAGTAGAAAGAGCGTTCAGCTTGGGAAAATATCATCTCTGTGAGGGAAATCCAATCTGTACCTGATAAGTCAGATTATATCCTCATATGTACCAGACGATGTGTCTGAACGTTCATTGCTAGAAGGATGTAGATTTAGTTGGGGACGACTAGTCATTTGATCAAGCTTAACTTGAAAGAACTCAGTGGAAAGTCGAAACAAGAATCTTCAATCACAGCTATAGTACAGAAACACAGAAGGACAAGGAGAAGTAAATGCTTTTGATCTTCTGTTACGTACATCTCGTAGAACACGTTCGAAATGAAGCTGTCAGTTAAAACATGTGGAAGTTAAATAATAAATACTACTGATAGATTGCTGCTTGTTTATAGGAAAATTGTCGCGGAGGCGTTTATATCTAACTTTGGCCTTGAAGTGTGGAAAACATAATGTGCAGTACTAGCTGAAGATAAAGTCAAACGTCACTCTGGGCAGGAAAATTGGCATTTATACCCTCGAAGTTATAAATATAAAATTTCAAGGCAGTTAGAGTTTACTCATGGAACTTTTCTTATTAACTTAAAAACACAATTGTATTTTTTCTGACTGACCACGAAATGAGGAAATTGAAAGTTGGAAGCTGCGCAACTTGAGTTTCAAGATTAACACATTGTGTCGGAAACTTGATTTAGTGTGTTGGAAGGTTCCCACTTGGCGTTGAAAGTGAAATTTGTGAAGCCTTTGTTGAATTTGTTACATGGATAAATATTCTAAATATTTATACAAAGTATTTTTCAAATCCGGTAGTATTTGTTTGCTAGAGAAATATTTTATTAAGCATGTAACTTTATAAACAGACGATTTTTATGTTGAAAGAAAAGTCTCACTTTTATCCTGGCAAGTTTTGAAAAGTTTTCATTTGTAAACGTAATCACTTGGTACTTGTTTTTGCCAACTAATTAAGCTCACTAACAAACGTTATGACTGGGTCGATATAAATATATTTTATTTACGACAGAAATGAAAATCAACGACTGTTTGTGTTATGGGAAAAATTGAACACTTATTAAGAAGAGTTGGTCTTACAGCGTAAGTTTTGCTGCCTTATCTTCAATAAACATACCAAGAAAATCAAAAGTCTTAATATCATTAACAAGGTAACAAGTGATGAGTCAGAAATTAACTGTATCGTTTGCAGCGGAAAGTTAATAATTTCCTGAGCTTTTTGAGTCGCAAAGTTTTCGAGCATCTTCCAAAAACTAATGGGTATTTCCGGGAAGATAATTTTGGCTTGTGCAATATTTCCTTTGCCTGTAACGAATCTCTGAAGATCCTGAGTGATAGACGACGGTCTTTTATAAATTTCTTTTGAAACATCGTTCATTTCCTGTAAAGAAGCACCGAATTGAACCAAATTAAAAACTACATGTATGTTACAATCTTTTGGTAAATTGGCTACTGACCTGGAAGACGGCTGGAATAATGTGTATAAAATCTGTTACCCCATTTCTGCTTACGTACTGATGTAGCAGATCAGCCGTCCTCAGCTGGCCTGTAAAAAATTTCACTACGTTTATCTTGTAAAAAAAGGCCACAATGCACTATTTCCAAGTTTTAGCTACCGTAAATCCCGTTATAAGTGACCGTGTGCAGTTAATATTTCGAGCCCTCATTCGTTAAATTTTCAGCCCAATTTAATATCAATTTACAATTGCGACGCTACGCCGCAGATATAACCCGCTGAAAAATTTCTCCATTACCAGCAAACTTCCTGTTTCCCCCTTTCGTGTGTGTATTTTTTCTACTAATTAGCCAATTACTGGAGAAAAGTCACTGGATTAGTTATGACATGGTGTCATAATTTAGTTCTGTCGACTTTTACTGATAGCATAACTCTTATATGGCAACCTGATATAAATGCACATGTGCACTTATACCGGGGGTGCAGTTATTATTTCGGAGGCCACTTCAGCCATGTGCGCTTATTACGGGGGCGCGCTTATACAGGGGGTCACTTATAACGGGAAACACGGTATTTCAAATATAAGAACTCAATCTGACTAATGATCTAATTAATGATCTGACGCGGATAAAACTTAATATTATTTTTGTTAAACACAGAAACGAAGCTATTTACGGATAGTTGCCATCTCTCCAAAGCCGTGAAGTAAAATTCTCTCGAGATAACGATTCTTCGTACAATCTATCGCGTACATAACTTTGCTTCCAAATAAAATCTTCTCTTGCATAGACCCCCCTGTAAATCACATAATTGAGTCTAAAGATCATACATGTGTCAAAATTCCTAGAATCAGTTATTGTACTTCGAGCGTTGAACAGCTGCACATCAGCCCGGTTAACCGGCTCGGCCAGTATTGAAATGCCTGCAATGGCATTTTTGAAATCCGCTTTAGTTAAGGAGTCATTTGGCGTTGTTGCGAAATAAGTTGTCAAATCAAATTTTCAATTTTAAATTAATGGTTTTTAAAAATAATCTAAGTTGAGATTGACTAAGTTTAGACAGTCTACTAATAATCCAAGGGCAGCAGCAAAGTTTACTTGTCAAACTTTCATATAAAAATTATCATGAGGTGAAATCAAAGTTTACTTAATTACTTTAAAAACAGTGATAGATGGACACCTCAGAAAACGTAATTTCACTGTCCGACTATTTACTAACTTTTTGGTAGTCCGCTTTTTCTGTATATTAAATGCAATCCTAAATAGTTAAATAAATTCATCAAACTAAGCAAGGCAAAAGCTATCCAGTGAAAATTTCGCATCAGCAATACGTTAAGTTTACTTTGACCTCGATACAGATTGTATCCGTTCGTTCAAAAAGATGTATTTTACTAGTTCAGAAGTACGCAATAAACTTCCCTTCTGTAACCAGTTATGCAGTGGTATACATTGTACTAATGGTATCCTTGTCTATGTGGGCTACTTAAAACCACCACAACTGCCGTCTTATAAGGTCGATTAAATTCTAAAGGAAATCTTGAAAATATATTTTTTTCGCAGAAGAAATTAAGCGCTAAAAAATACAACTTGAAATTCAGAATCTTGTGAAGAAATCTTAATTTGTTGCTTTCCAATTCTGAATTCATCTTTCCAACAAGCTACATAAAACAAATGCTATTTGAGAAATGTTAGGGGGAACGATACGCCAAATGAGCCCCAAGGCATGGTTAAAATTGGAAACAGCTTAAAACACGAATATGTTTTAAATAAAATTATAACGAAACAATCGCTGATACTGAATATGCCGCTAAACAAATGTCAAACCGTCTGATAGTAGGGCAAATATTTGTGCACGAGGAAATATGAGGAGAGTGCTTAAAATTGTAAACCAAACTTTCGTGGCAAATTCTTTCTTTATAATTAATTATCTTACGCTCGCCCTGCTCTGAAATATTCACATTTTTTGGATTTTTGCCTCACCTAAGAAAAAGTTTGGTGTTCTTCTCAAATTGAACAGATTTTTCAAACCAGCATAACATACTGTTTTCGTTTAGGGAATTTTTTAAATATACAGTGTGACACTTAATTTCATTTTTTGATCTCCTGACCAGAGTGTGTTGCGTAAATTGACACAAAAACAAACTAACAATCAAATTTACTTAAGGTTGATTCCTAGCTATTCGATTACTTTGATCACAGTAGAACTAAAGCTGTTACTTTCATGTACTGAATGAGATCGAAACCCGCCTACAAAGAGGAATGTATTTATTACGTCTTCTTAATTGGTTCAACATGTCTCAATTATACTGAATCGTAGTGTGTTTAGAATTTAGTAGGTCAAAAATGTCACATTCACATTAATATCCATCGAGTAGTGTTAAAGTCTTGAAGTCTTCCCACACGTTATCGTGAATATGGAAATCGAAATGCTACTCACTGAAACGAGTTTATGTATCGAAGAAATAAATCTTCTTCAACGTTTTTCATTAAACATAAAGTTTTTAATTATTTAACTGGCGAAAACAATTTTGATCGCGTCGCAAATGTCTCGTTTACATGATGCTTTGGGATATTTGTGAGAGTGAGAGAGTTTATTCTTCCCAGTAATGGGTAGATAATTATGTATACTAAGAAAAAACCCGCCATGATATATTTACTGTTTTATATATTGAAGAAACAAATCGTCAACTTTTGATGCTACTGAAAAAAGTTTTTTTTTTATTTTCCAGACGCAAAATGTTTCTTTTTTAGCTGAACAAAATACTTCAGCAAAATGAATTTCGTCTCAAAATCTACAATATAAAATAATTGGCATACTAAAACTGGGAAAGTTGTGGTCTACCAAATGAGTGTATAATCAATATTTGTGTATAATTTTTAAAAAAGCCTTCCATAAAATGTTAACTTCTTAAAAAAATAATCTTATATATCGTATTGTAATCGTTTTATGTATTTCAGACATACGTAGTCGATTTTTGCAGCAGAAGCAAAACCTTTTTGTTTTTTTAAAAGCTGCAAAAGAAGTTATTGTTGCTTTTCAGCTGAACATTCTTGCAGTTCTACTAATTTCGTCTCAAAATCTTGAAGCGTATTAAAATCGTGTTGAAATGAAGAAATGCTAGAAAAACATAGAAAAGGACTTATAAGCAAATATTTATTTATCTTGTTGCACAAATTAATTGTCGAAATTTTTCGGTGAAGAAAATAAGACTTACTTTTTTTTCTCAAAAAGATCTGCTGTAATAAAAATACTGGGATTGTTTTGAGAATGGGAGAGGAGATGTGTTCTAGTAACGGGGCTGGAGACCGTAATCTCGGTGATGTCATAGGCAGTAGCATGGGGCGAGAAGCGCTACAAAAACATACACCTGGAAAAAACCAGCGATGAAACAATTGCCTCCTCACTCACAAAAGAAATAAATCGTCAACAGTTTTCGCTAAAGAAAAATTCGTCTTCATTTTCTGCTGCTTCTGGTGATTTTTCAGCTGAACAAAATAATTCCACAACTTTTATTTCTTCTTCAAACCTTTTAAGTAAGGACTTTAAGAGAAAATAAAACTAAATTATTTTTCAAACCGAAAAAAAATTAGCAGAAAAAGATAAAAATACGAGTAAACATTTCTTGGCGGGTTTTTTATGAAAAATATATTTATCTTTTAAGTATGCAAAGTAAGTTTTTTATTTTGCGAAGTAGGATATGTCTAATTATGCATTTTTATGTTACAACTTGAGAGACTGTTATTCCACTCTGACAAGTATCCCAATTATATTTCAGTAGTACAATTTTTTGAGAAAAAATTCGAGATGCAGAATTATTTTATGTAGCACAAAATGATATCTCTGTCCTAAATGAAGCGAATCGGACCAAATACTTCCTTATCTTTTAGCTTTGTGTAGTAGGGACCTAAACTTACTCCAGATGCACTGCAACTTTCGGCACCGGAGTTGGTATGAGCCTAGTAAACATTGGAATGCAAAGGCCCTGATCTCGCTTTGTCTGTCCTTATTGAACACATACTGACGAAACCACTTTTTCTGCTTTTATTTCACAATTAGTCAAGTAGACACCTATACCAATCCCGTAGGTAGTGCAACTTAAGGGTCAGGAGTTTGTGTTAAAGCTTAGTGAATATTCAAAAAATAAATGCCCTGACCTCAATATGTTTGCTCTTAGCAAACCGATTTCGATCAAACTAGTTTCTATTCTTTTCTCTTAGTCTAATAGACAGCCTTACCAACTCCAGAGGAACTGCGAATTTTGGGTCAGGAAATGGTCATTTAGCGTCATATTAATTCAAGATCAGGGCCCTGACCTCCTCAAAGTTCTACACGAAAGATGTTTTTATTTCCAAGATATGTAAAGTTATTTAATTTTTCTTATTTTTAGTTAAGTGTATGTTTGTTTCAAACCACTTGGAAGTATATTCTTTCACTCTCACAAGTACCCCACTGATTTAAGAAGATACAAGTTTTGTAAAACAAACAAAATCAGAACTGTTTTCGGAAGCTTAAAAAACATTTTTCTTCTTCAATTCAAATATAAGATATTTCTTGACAGATTTGTGATAAAGAAAATATCTATTTTTACAATATACAAAGTAATTTTTATTTCTGAGCAGCATTTTTTACACCGTGCTTTTCTGTTTTCCAATCAGTTGGGAGACTGTTTTCGCACTCTTACAAGTATCCCAATGATATTCAAGTATTACAAGTATTCAAAAGAGAATGAAATCGGAATTATTTTCTTAATCTGAAAACGTTTTTAGCAGTACAAGTGGCGGATTTAAATTTTCAATAGATTTAAAAGGAAATTCTTCTTGACATGTTCTTGCTAAGAGTACTTTTTATATTTACTTAACATTTGGCAGGCTAGCCTCTGCCAGTAATACGGCTTTTGCTGCTTGGTGCTAAGATACGGCCGCTTAACCAGATTAGATGAGACCAATAAACGGATATTGATAACGGCAGTATGTATGAGTGCGATTCTCGCACCGTGTTACTGGGTGCGATAACTTCACCCTAATAAACGAAACCAGTGACTTTGGATTTTACACGTGACTTCTTGTGCGCGTTTCAAACCGAGTTACCAGAACAAAGATACTCTCGACAGCTTAGAAGTTTTTATTGACTTTCTTGAATAAAAGTTTTAGCAACGATGTGTGAAGGTTGTTTTAGTAGTAGTTAGTTATCTTCAAACATACAAATTTATATTTAATAATGCGTAGGTCTTTTCGGAAGGATACATTGGTTTCCATTCATTTGGAAGACTGTGCTCTCCTAGTTTTACACGTATTCCAACGATTATTAAATAATAAAGGTTTTCAGAGAAAATGAAACTAAATAATTTTTTAAACCATTAAATTAAAATTAATAAAAATAAAAATATTGTATTATTTTATTGAAAAAATATTTTCTGAACTTCATTTCTTCTAAAAATGTGAAAGTGGGAAAGTGTACTCTCTCAAGTTATTGGAAATGTTAATTAACATCTGCTGTATAATTGCAAGTTGCAACCTTCAAGGGTTTTGCCGCTGTAGGATATCTTTTAATCCATTAAAAACCTCCGTACCGCAGTATTGATTTAAATTCGGAAAAACTTCGGAAAAAAAAAGTTCCATTATCTGAACGTGCGATTTTCCAGTGATGACCTGCAATAGAAGAATGCTATGGTGCCGGTCATACTCTAAAAGATCTAACTAGCAGCATCTCACTTTAGATGCATTAAGAATTCGGAGCCAAGTTGACGGGTCGCGGAAATTAACTTCTTCTATTGATCCAATGAGGTAGGCTTTTTCGACTATAGACATCCATTCGTCTTGAGTAAGTCGCCTCCAACAAAACCGCTTGCTGTATTTCGTGCATTGATATGTTGGCATATTGTCAATTACCTAAAAAATGCATATTTTTGAAGTCAAATGTTACCCCATTCCCATAACTGTTCACTTTATTTTTTCGAAACGACAGAACTGAACTTACGACACTTTCGTTATCATCCGTGGGTCTCTGTTCATCTAAATCAAGCTCGGCTAAAATTTCTTCTTTGGTAAGGCAAGTTGAACGTATCGTCGGCAAAAAAAAGTCTTCTAACAGAATAAATGGATTTCTACCTCCATCTTTGTGGTTGATATTTTTCCATTCCTGATATTTAAAGACAAATGTAGAATAGCGAATTTAATTCAAAGACAGAAATATGATTACATTTGCTATCTCAAACACAAATAGGTCCAGTCCGACTAGTGGTTCCTTCAGGCGAGATTTAGTTAATAAGGGTAAGATTCTGCAAATACTTTCTACGCACACTTTATTCAAACAGGCAGTATCCTGATTCAAAAACGAAAATGCGTTTTTGGAAATAAATTACATTTACGCACAAATCAAATCACAGAGACTGTAAGAAAGTTGTTGGGGAAAAATATAAAACTTTAAACTTACACCATTCGGAAGAAGTACTGTTTTCTTTTCAAATTTTTTCCATGTCTGGTACTCACAAAAATGCCTGTGTACTGAATTTCGAATTTCACTGAGTAAGTTTTGGAAATGTTTTTCTAGCAAAAGGAACCAAAAGTCGTCTTGTCCTGGTGAGTTAATGACTTTGAGTAGTGTCGAAGGATTTCCGTTCATTAAATGCTTTCTTGTCAGGCTTCTCAGAAGCGTAACATTTGTTTCTAGTTCCATCTGCATAAATTAGCGTGGCAAAAGTCAAAGTAACGTTTAACAAAATCTAATACAAATGGTTTCTAACGGATTTTGACAAACGGATCCAACACTCGAATTTGTTGCAATCAAAGCCACCAGAGTTCACGAAAGATACAACTTGCAACAGATCTATACCGCGCTTCCTGAATTCTTTTTGCACAGCAAAAAGAGATTCTGCCTTTTGCTGCTGTTCTTTAGCTTCTTTCTCGGTCATGTATTGCTGGATTTTCGCTGGTTGGTCAGAAAACTTATTTTCAAATCTGTGTCGCAGCTGTTCTGGATGAAATTTCTTCAGTTTCTGTTACAAAAAAATGCTTTAATTTATAATTGATGTGCCAAATTTTCAAAAAAAAACAGAAACAAAAGAAGCGGGTAAAACTTTTGAAAAGCTAACACCTACTGGTCAGTTGGTTCTTGCGAACCCAGATGAGATAATGACTGAATAAATTTTGATCGAAGTTTACCTCGTAGTTAATAGAACAGTACCAGTCTACAAATACTGCGTCTTGAAACAAACCGTTTTGGTCACAAACGAACTTCAGAAGTTCCGTATCTTCAAGATCAGTCCACATTGGTGCGTTTTCAAATACACTTATAGGGAAATCTTCAAACATGAACCTGTATAAAGCATTTTGTAAACATGAACATAAATACTTGATAAATACCTTTTTCTAGAATTGGAGATACTAACATATTCTTTGACATAAAGAAAAACCTTGAAATTAGAAAATTCAAATAGCATTTGTGCATGAATGTCTTAAGAACCAAGTCACATGCCATTCAAGAGGCTTATTCGTTTTTCCAGTCGATGTTGAAAAAATGTAATTCAGGCGTTTTTTTATAAAAACGTCTCTTAAAATCTCTCATCCAACCTTATTTATGCAGCAATATATCAAAGATGCACGCTGCTACGCAGTTTTAAATGTTTTCAAATCAAATATATCAAATCCCCGAGTTAAGTTTATTAATGAAAGGGAAACCAACGGACGTTTTGATAAACTACTTGAATTATCATCAGATGTGGTTTTTAACATGGAAAAAATGCCTTTAGGAATAACAAGGCATTATGTTCACAAAATGCTTCAGAGCGCAATTTTGTCGTTAGTTGAATTTAAACCCATTATGTTGTTGCACTTCTTTTTATACGTAATAAAAGAATATTATAACTGAAGTTTTGCTTCCTCAAAAACTAGAACCTTTAAGATTTTTTAAGTAACAGCGCAATTTACCAAATACAAAACAATTAATATTTAAATCTCAAAGCCAGCGTCTGACACAGAAGGGTCCAAATTTAAGGGAATGACTCACTTTTGCAGCCAATGTGCAGTTTGGACAGAACAAGTTAGCGCTTAAATCGTGCAGTTGATAAGATGCGGGTTGAAACGAGAGCTTTTACTCTCTCTGAATAAAGCACAAGGAAGGTAAAGAATAAAATAAGCGGAAAACGGAGAGAGTAAGAAAAAAGAGCGAGTGAGTGTGCGCAGATTTTCAGGAGCCGTGAAACCTCTCTATCTATTCCGTCGTAAATTATAGTTTGTTAGCTTCGTCCCATTTTTCCTTTTCTAAAGCAATTATATGATATAACAATTCGCAATGAAATTAAAACCGACGCCACACAAGGTGTACATACACACAGGCGAGTAAAGACGAAAACGAAATTCAAATTCGGTTAGTTGGTTTGATGTTTCTTACCATCCTCTTTCTCGTGTCTGCCAGTGCAGATACTTCTCAGCAACGGTTCGACTGACACCCATCAACACCAATTCAGTTCGTCGAGCATTCATAGATCGCATACGAAATTGGTTCACCAGGTCCTTTTTAGTCTTCCAAATCATATAACCGCCAGTGTAAGCAATCTAGAAATACGTAATTTAGACGTTCATTACCTTCCACTTACGCTCATGTAAAAATTAGTCAAATTAAGGTTGAATCTGTCCGCTGTTCAGTATCTAGCAGTATTCTTTGTCTATCATCATCAATGCAATGTTACTTAAAATCATTTGTAATTTGATCTGAGCACGGTGAAACCCTTTTAATTAAATTCTAAGTCACTCCTTATGATGCGTCATCCAATCTTAGGGGTCTAAGTAGAAATTAAAACCGCTTAGCCAGGGCGATAAGCTCTTGTGGTCGCAGTAAGGGTTGCGTTTAAAACATTCAAGTAATAATTATTTTCTCGGATTGAAAATGCTGGCAGCCACATCAATCGAAATCAACACTACTATTACTACTACTACCTACTACTACCACTATTTAGGCTTGAGTAATTGAATTGATTCTATCGCTACACGTGTATAAGATCTTGTAAGAAATAAAAAATAATATTTTGAAAATTACTAACTGCTTCGTAAACAAGTGACAAATATTCCGATGGATCCATTTCTTCAGCCTTGGAGTAATATTCTTCCCAGGTTTCTGCCATCACTTTCAAGATAGTTTTTCGACCTGTAAAATAAATAATGCTGCTGAGGTCTATATCCAAAAGCTTTTTGGTTAGTTCGTTTCGTTTGGTTTTGAGTTTTTGTGGCATGTATGAAAGTTCTCAATCTACAATTATGGCGTTCTACGTAACCTCTCAGAATGCTTTATATGGAAAGAATCCATCTGAGCACGAGCATTACTTCTGCTGAAAGTGGCAGAATTCCCGTTCTCTCGCTCTTCCCATAAAGTATCTAGCGATACTTAATTATGTAAATGGACTCACGTTTTTCATTGCACGTTTCTGCTGAATTTAAAAATATGTCTTGTAACTTCTTCTCCAGACACGAATAACCATCAATGTGTTTTCGTTTGGAAGATTTTTCCTGAAACAAAATTCCTTAGTTAACTTCAAATGGTTGCATCGAATCTTTTTACTAACCTTTTGGCTTGGTCGTTGCTGTTTTACGGCATTTTTTTCTGATATTGTAGTTGGGGTGCACATATCATACAGCTTTTTGTATGCCACATAATAATCACCTGGTAGTTTTTTCTCTGGAGTTGCCCTTTTTGCACTGTTACAAACTAAGGAAAAATCAGGGAGTCCTGCCATATTTGCTACAAAACCCGACGGTGATAGTAAATTTATATACTCGCAGAACTTAATTTGACGACGTAAAAATTAAGTAAGACCAACTAGATTTGATACAATGCTTTATTTTGTCGATGTATACAAGTTCACGGTGATTATATTATTCAAATGACTCAAAAACGAAGCCACAATATAGTTCTCAATGTAAACAGATAAATAAAAAAACGTGACTGCTTGATGCGTCTTTCGCTTCTATTCTTCTATCCATTCTAAAGATCATTACAATAGACAAAGAGTAATAAAAGAACTATACTAGTCCTGTATGACTTTAACCTCAAACTTTTAATTGATCAATTACTGTTACGCGAAGGTTAACACGGTACGTTTAGGGGCTGCAAAAAAATCCACTACCCGATACAACAAGGGTGTTTTTGGGGATGCCTGTTTGGCCTACTGGTTAACGAATAAGTCTCACCAACCAGCGGCCCCAGTTCGATCCCATGCAGGTGCAGCAGATTACTTTTTGCACCACTTTTTCTGCTTCTACTAACTGAAAAAAATTTGCCTAACACTAACACATTTCAAAGACAATTACACAGACATAATCCCCTAACTCACAATGCAAGAGGGTGGAGAAAGTTAGATTCACACAGTTTCGTAGGATGTTGTTTATTTTATGTTTAACGATATTATTTGAGTTAGTCCAGATGCATGCACCAAAATACAGCTTAGAAAGTACAATATAATGCACTATTAATATTTTAGATCCAGATGATTCTACATTAAGAAAAGAGTTCTTAATACTTCCTAATTAAATTGTCTCTGCATTCTCCTTTACGCAAAAGACTTTATAACACTGGCAGTAAGAGTTTATTTGTTACGGCCTTGAATTTTTGTCTTTGTTTTTTACCCAATTCCCAGGTCTGAAAATAGCAAATGAATCGCCAGCGTGAAAATGAAAATATTCGAAAAATCCAGGAAAATAAATCCTAAAAAAACTTGTGAAACTTATTTTTAGATTTAGTTGGAGATGACCAGTCATTTCATCTAGCACAACTTAAAAGAACTCCGAGGAAAGTCGAAACAAAACTCAATCACTGCTTTAATTCTAAAACACAGAACCACAAAGAGAGGCAGATGCGTTTGATCTTCTATTACGCACATGCGTTAGAACACGTTCGAAGTGAAGCTGTCTGTGAAAACATGGCAGTTGTATCAGAAATATTACTGATAGCTTGCTACGTGATCATCAGAAAACTGTCGCAGAGACGTTTATATATTACTCAGGCATTGCGTGGACAACCAAATGTGCAGTACTAATTGAAAATGAACTCAACCGTCAAACTGGGCCAGAAAATTGGTATGTATAACCTCAAAGTTATAAATATAAAATTTCCCGGCATTTAAAGTTTACACATGAACCGTTTGTAATCACTTAAAAACAAAATTGCATTTTTGCTGACAGACGAAGCGAGTTTTCTAATAAAGTTGGACGGGTGATAATAAATAGCTTGCAGCTAGTGTTTTCCAAGCTTAGCAACTTGTGTTGGAAGCTGCTGAACTTCGTTTCAAGATTAATAACTTGTGTCGGAAACTTCTATATCCGTGTTGAAGGTTCGGAACTTGAGTTGGAAAAGAGATTTTTGAAGCCAGTACGTGAGTTTCTGTATTCATTTAGATCTTAAAGGATACCATTCGGGGTTTTTACTTGCAGTTTTCACGTTAACGTGACTTTGATGTAAGAGATGTTGTAGCCAAGGAATTCTCCAACTGCATTTAAAATATGTTCCTTGCAAAGAAGTTTGCTCGGAAGAATTTTTATTTAACAACTAAATACAAAGGTGGTCGACTTTTTATGTTCGGATAAAAATCACTTAACAAAAACAATACAGAATTAAAGTTGCTGTAAACAAAACGAGTTGTTAGATATTTTGGTTGAGAAACAAAACAGGCGAACATTATTAAAACAGGTATTATTTTACGGTGTGCATCTTTATTGAAAAAGGACTTTACTCATCTCAGAAAGCAGTTAATCATCAAGTTGAACAAGTTTTGTCAGCATGGATTTCATTAAATAATCTAATTACTTTTCAGATCCCTGAACATCAATTTCGACTACGAACATTTGGATTTACTAATTAATGTTAAGGTGACTCCGTAACCGATCGAAGCAGTTGTTTAGAAAAGCAATTACCTAAATATACGTGGAAAAATATCCACAATTTTGAAACAGTATTTTTTTCAAATCCGGTAGTATTTGTTTGCTAAGGAAAGACTTTATTTTCCATGTAAACTTACAGACTGAGAAGTTGTATGTTGAGAAACAAAGTTTCAATTTTATTCAGGCAGGTTTTCAGCAGTTCTTTACGATAAACGTATTCACTCGGTACTTCTTTTTGACAATCAATTAAGCTCACTAACAAATAATATGACTGGGTAGACATAAATATAATATGCGCATAAATAACAATAGACGACTGTTTGTGTTAGGAGGAAAATTAAGAACACCTATTAAGAAGAGTTGGTATTACAGCGTGAGGTTTAAAGTTTTCCGCCTTATCTTCAATAGACTTACAAATAAAACCAAAAGCGACGTCAGGCAATCATTAAAAAGGTAACAAGTAATAAGGCTTTAATAAAATTTTATCGTTAACTAAGGAATATTATTACTTTTCCTAAGGCTTTTGAGTTGCAAAGTTTTCGAGCATTTGCCAGAAATTAATGGGTATTTCCGGGAATATATTGTTGGCTTGTGCAATATTTCCTTTCCCTGTAACGAATCTCTGAAGATCCTGAGTGATAGACGAGGGTCTCTTATAAATTTCTTTGAAAGCATCGTTCATTTCCTGTAAAGAATCCATGAACTGAATTAAATAAAAGAAATACTTTTATGTTACTATCCTTTGCTGAATTGGCTACCGACCTGGAAGACAGCTGGAATTAAATGTGTGAAATCTGTTTCTCCATTTCTGCTTACGTACTGATGTAGCAGAACAGCGGTCCTTAGCTGACCTGTAAAAAACTTTACCATATTTATCCTGACATAAATTGCCGCAATGCACGAATCTCTTATTTTTAACTATTTAAAATTTAAAAATTGAATCTCACTAATAATCTGACTTAGATGATACCAGATATTATTTTTTGATAAACACAGAAATGAAGCTACTTACGGGTAGTTGCCTTCTCTCCAAAGCCGTGAAGTAATATTCTCTCGAGATAACGATCCTCCGCACAATCTATGGCGTATATTACTTTCTTTCCAAATAAACTCTTCTCTTGCATAGACCCTGCTATAAATTACATAATTGAATTTAAAGGTCATAGATTTGCCAGTTTTGTTAAGATTACGGTTATTGTACCACGAGCGTTGAAAAGCTGCATATGAGTCTGGTTAGCCTGCTCGGCATTTATTGAATTACCTGCAACGGAATTTTTCAAATCCACTTTAATTGAGTAGTTATTTGATGTGGTTGCGAAGTAGGTTATCATATTCTACTTTAAATTTTAATTCAATGCCTTTTTATGATAAAGTAAACATTGACTACGTTTTGGCAGTCTACTAAGAACGTTATACTTACGATTATATAGGATTATAAATTTTCACATGAAAATTATCCTGAGGGGAAATAAAAGTTATATGTAATGCGATCCTACATAGTTAAACAAATTCATCAAACTAAACGAGCTATTCAGGGAATATTTAAAAGCAGTACGTTAGGTTTACTTTGACTTCAATACAGAGTGTACCCGTTCCTACATAGAGATGTTTTTTACTAGTTTAAACGTTCACAATAAACTTCTCTTCTGCAAAAAGTTATGCATTGGTTGTACCGAAGATACATTTGCCTACGTGAGCTTCTTAAAACCAACTCAACCATTTTTGTTTAATGTTGATTAGAGTCTAAAGAGAAACTTGAAATATATGGAAAAAACTTGAAAATATATTTTGTTTGAAGAAGAAAGAAAGCGTTATAAAATACAACATGAAACTCAGAATCCTGTTAAGAAATCGGAATTTCTAGCTTTACAATTCCGAATTCATCTTTCCTGCTAGCTTTGTTAAACAGATGTCATTTAAGAACTGTCAGTTGGAACGATACACCAAATGAACCCCAAGGTATGGTAAAAATTGGAAAGAGCTCAAAACACGAATATTTTTTATATAAAAGTAAGAAGAAAGAATCGCTGATAATGAATAAGCCACTAGACAAATGACTGACCGTCTGTTTGTAGGGTGGATAATTGTGCACGAGGAAATATGAAGAGCGTGTTTAAACTTGTAAGCCAAAACTTCTTTTCGAGTTTTTCCTTTATAATCAAATATCTTACCTTCACCCGGCTCTGAAATGTTTGCATTTTCTTCAGTGGAAGTTCCCGTGGACGTCAGAGAAGTTTTAATTTCTATAGTTTGTGTTGAAATTTCCTTGCATGACATCAGTTCTAAAGTACGAAAGCCACAAGTCCTTATTACAACTTAAACATGTAAAAAGTGAAATCCACTATTAACTATTTTTGTTTGATAAAATTGATATTATTTGGGTGAAGTTAATTAGTTGATTTATTCTGCTTTGGCTTCAGAATGATTACATTTATTTTGACTCTAAACATCAAGATATTTTGGAAAACACGTCTACTGATCCAAAAAGCAAGCAATTTTATAACGTAATTACCTTCTTGAATATGGAATTTTTCGTTTCCAACAACTCCATTTTTAAACGCCAAAAACCTGCTGGGCTTTGCTGCAAATTCTTTTTCGCTTACGGAAACAAAAATAAGTTCTGGTTGATACAAATCATATGAATATGTTTCCACAAATTCTGATACTTCCCCCTGGATTGGACCAAAATTAATCACGAACGTATCCGTACATGCTTCATCGTCCAAATCATCTTCTTCTAATAATGTGCCACCATGAGCCTTGAGGCATCGGATGAGTCACGCAACAAATTTATACTTAAAACAGATGACAGGGAAATGTAATGGGAGAATTCTAACTAAAACATTCAAAGCTTACCACTATCAGAGTCTTGACAGCTCTCATCAAAACTTTCCCAGTATCATCAAACAAAAAGTTAAATAGGAAGAATTTCTTCCCTTGAAATATATTCGACTCTGTTATTATGCATTTTCCGGACAAGTTATTAACCGCATCATCTGAAATCAACTCTTTTGTCCAGTGGCAAAATCCTTCATTTGCGTACCATTTCTTTAGTTGCTGGATTTTATTACTTCTTGATCCCGTCAATGTTTTAACTTTAGCATAATAATGGTCCACCAAAGTGCTTTTCTTAAGATTCTTGGTTGTACCAGCTGCCTGAAAAAAATATTGTAAGCTGTAATATATGTAAATGCATTTCATTTAAGGCAGATTGAGTCATCATGAAATAATACACGCAAAGAGTTTAATTCCATTGATTCTTTAACCGCCATACAAGTTGCAAGACACCCTTTTAAAAGACCATTTCTGCCTGAGTTCTCGACAACAAACTGAAACGAGGACGGTGATATAATGCTATCATTAGCTTACCTTCTGAAACTGTTGAAAAATTTCGTCAAAATCAGCGGGTGAAATCTTATTGATATCTTGATTCTTATTGTTGTTCAAGAACTGCAAGATCAAGTCGTAGAACACTCTTATATCCACGCGGTAAAGAAACTGAGAAGAAGCTTGCCCGTGTGCTCTCTAAAATCAAGGTGCAATAATAAAATCGAAATCAATTTAGTTATTCATTAACTTTGAAGAGCATTGGTAAGAATTGTTTTTTATTGATTAAGTTATTGCTCAATAACCAAATGTTTGCAACATTAGACTAAAATACCAACAGACCATCCCATGTAATTATTGGGAATGTGATTAAAACTTGATTAAAATTTCTATTCATATTACTGATAATACTGATAAGGCTTTGTTAGATTTTTTAAGTTTTGAAGGATTCTAGGAACGTCAAAGGTGTGTTACGCATTACTGTTTCTAAACGAATTGTGGTTTTGTCAAATTTCACCCATCTTACAAACCAGCGTAAAACACGATTGTTGTTTTAAACATTATTTTCTATATTTACAGTGACGTCTACCTTCATTTTGAGATCTCCTGTCCAGAATGTATTTTGTAAATTGACACAAAAACAAACTCAATCAAAATAACTTGAGGTTAATTTGTAGCTGCTGGATTACTTTGACAAACTAGAATCAGAAGTTGTTATACTATTGCTTCAACAGTGAAATAATGAATAAACATTACGTTCATGAAATGAATGAAATCTACGCAAAACGAAAGAATTGGTTACAAAGTGCTGTCAGTAATCACGACTTAAAACGCATAAATACAATTTGGAGATTGTCCAGCTTTTGTAAACATAATATATCTAAAGAAATTTAAAAATTCGGTAGTTTTACTATTTCTTCTGATTTTACTATGGGGCGTACAATCAGATAGAACGCCAGATTCCTTTGAAAAACTCTAATTCTAGGATAGCAACATGAGCAACATTTCGGGATGCAGATATTAAAATTCTTTATATTTTAGTGATTTGTGCCAAGTGGTAAAAACGGTTAGGTTGTCATTTGTAAGCTTGAAGATGTTGAATTATAAATTTTGAAGTGCCACAAATTAACAAGTCTAGGGTATCAATGTGCATAAACGAATCGATATTTTCTTTACTTTCAGCTAACTTATGTCAATAAAGTTGGAAACAATCTGAATTTCAATACCAAATCTTCTTCTTAACTGTCGAAAAAAGAATTATATACGTAACCCTTCAAGCAACTCATAATAAATTCCTAGCTGACAAAACATCGTACAACAATTCGAACTTTCCGACAGCCAGAATGAGCACACACACACATTATGTTCCAAGGTTTTAAGAAATCATTTAATAGAAGTAGTGGTACTTGGAATATGGTGCAGAAAGAAAGGCCCCTTAATCTTAATCTTCTAAGTTATGTTTAAAGAACCTATAATAAAATCGATATTTAGTATAAGAAAGGACCAATTTGCTTGTTATTAGCTTTATTTTCCTGTATACATGTCACTCTGGAAAATCAATAAATATTTATTAGGCAGTGTCACTCTGGAAAATCAATAAATCTTTATTATACAGTGTACCTCGTGGAAAAACAATTTTCTAATTAAGCAGTACGGCACTTAACTAAAAAAATCAACGCAAAGGTTATACTACCGGAGTAATTTAAGAAGAAATCCGGACATAGAACAGCTGAGTAACAGAATTACCATAATTAATTTGACCATAAGTTTCCACTTCAGCATCTGATAGGCCCATTAATACTGTGGTATTTTAACTTATTTATCTCGTTGTAAGTCACTTGTTTGTTGATTTTAATTTGGCTTTCGGTAGACTGCAAAATCAGAGCTAATTCAGTAGTGGTTCGGCTTTCATGGTCGGTAGTCTGTTTCAAATTTATTTTTGAGCTTAGCTGTTGATTTCTTAATAGCTTCGTTAGATTTCGCAACGTCCCGACCATTTTTATCGACATTTCTTGCACTGGATTCAATCGATTTTAGCTTATTTAAAATTATGGACGAGTCACACGTTTGGCTATTAGTGTTTCAGATTTTGCTGAGATAGAACAAACTGTTTCTTCCGAATCGGGAATGATTATGTTTTACAAAGTTAAACTAGATCTTAAAGAACATCGTAAAAAATCGTAACTAGAGAAAACTTAGTTGTGATTTTTTTCGTCGCATTCACATTGCACAGAATTAATTAAAATCGGGATTGGTTTCATTGTATTATCGGAAAATACTCCATTTAATTGGATAACACTACTTCTTTGGCAAACCATCGGATCCTTAGTATATTATGTTAACGTTAATAGGATTTACTTCACTGCGATCTATTGGTGAGCTCTCGCGACTTTAAAGGCGCACCACTTGGTTCTAAGTGACCATCGGCAGCAAAAATTGATCACATTCTATTTTTAATACTGTGATTAATTTTTAAGAATGAAAATTTGCACAAAATGTTCTGATCAGCAAGGAAAGACGCATTGTTAGTAGTTTCATCATAACTGTACGTTACATAGACACTTTCCAACGAGCATAATGAGAAATTTTGAACTAACCCTACAAAACTCTTCTTCGTGTTATTTTCAACAAGATGAAGAAAAACGGGTTAAATCAAATGTGTGCTACCCCAAACTAATGTGTTTGGAGACAAATTCGAAGTGATTTCAAGTAATATTAGAAATACCAATTGTGTATTTATTTTTATTTATCGTTGTATGCGACCTGTTTGGAATTACCCAAAAAAGTAAATGCCCTCATGAAACTGAAAAAATGCAAGCCATCATAGACAACATCTGGCTATCAACAAAAACCTACGCCAAGCAGATCTCTTTAGCCCAGGTAATTTAGGTGCATGTCAGGGCCGATCGACATTACCCGGTTTTAGCAAACACCTGCCTATCGGCCCTGGGTACATATTGTTCAGCAGCCCAAAATTGACTTATTTGTTATGAAAACTTGTGTAGTATACATAGTAACCATTGAAACCAAAATTTAGTGCACAAATTCATAACGTTTTATTATCTTTGATCTAAAAAATACCCATGAAGAAACACTTTTTCGATCTTAGGTGTAAGGAACAAATTTTTCAGAAATTGTCATTTCTACAACATATCAAAAAATTGTAGAGTGGCCCCTCTATGTTTTTGAGTAATTCATGAGAAACCCCTGCGGGTCGCCCGTAGTAGTCGCAACTTTCAAATTTCTTGGCAATTCACTTTCACTATAAGACTACGAAGTTTCAAGTTGATGCGATAAGCCGTTTGGGAATTATTTTAGCATGAGTTAATGTTTACAGAAACATAGACACAAGATCTTATGCTTAGCTCTATCAGCCCAAATTACCTGGGCTAAAATTGAATCGAATTGTTACCACCACTCTTCTTCAGGGTAAGTATAAAACCTACGCCAAGCAGATCTCTTTAGCCCAGGTAGTGGAAGGCATTTGATTCTAAAAAGTCCAGCTTTGTTGATAATGCTCATTATTTACTGCAAACAAACAAGGTTACTTTACATGGATTTTATTATACACTCTTAGGTAACATTTTATGTCGATTACAAAAAGTTGAAATTCATGATCTTTAAGCTTAAAAATGACGATGAAGACAAACTTTTTCGACTATTGGTGTTAGAACCTAAGTTGTTGCAATATGCAATTTCTACAATATATCAAAATTTTGGAGCTGTGCCTTACTTCGTTATTGAGTTATTGAGTTTGAGTTGTTGAGATCGAACTATCTGAAAAAAGTGCCGTTTTGGCACACACCGGTGACCCCCTAGGGTCTGTTTATCGACGCTTGAGTTTACCTACAGCAAATGTATTTGCTCAGTCACTTTTTCTACCATTGTGCGAAATTTCAACTTGATGCTGTGAGTGTTAGTCGAGATATTTATAGTTTAGTAAAAGTCACCAGACAAGACAGAAAGCGGATATCATACACGGTCTATTACCCAAATACGTCGGCTAAAAATAGGGAAAAATTTTCATACGGCTGTACATTATATATTCAAAGGTTGCAAAGAAAATAAGGAGGTCGTTTTGTTAGGATGACAACTTTGAACTTATGCCTACGCCTTTTATAAATATGTAAGCTCTAGTAGTAATTCTTGAGTTTTGTTTCCAACTTTCAATGGTGCTCATCTTCTTGGAGCCAACCCATTTATAAACCATTTTAGATGCACATTGATTCCGTCAGTTATCTGTAGAATTTCTAAACTTTGTTTACATCTGTAGGAGGCTAAAGTTTTTGTCTTTATTGACTCGTAATGCATCTACCGAACATTTGATGTTTCCTGGTTGGTGTGTTTTAGATCATCTTTCAATCAAATATCGATACCAGGTTCAGTTTTCCCAATCAACATAGTTTTCCAATAAACGAAAACGCAAACTAATCTCTACGCTTGGAATTTTAAGGTTTTTTTCCACTCGATGTTTCTCAACATTTCCCACTCGACATTCGACAATATAACAAGAATCGTAGCTATCGTTGTTTGGAAAAAATGATCAGAAGTGCATTAAACTTAAATAAAGATGTCTGATCAAATTCAAAGTAGAAATGACTAATGCGGTAGTCAGGATTTATTGACTGCTTAAGGCTTAAGGTAGAGTTCCATCGCGGCTTCTGCCCTCTCGGCAGAATATGCAGAGTTGTATTTCCCACGCTTTAACATTGCAGACTAATTTGGTTATAAATTTGTTGGAAATGGGGTTTGGAACACTTGAAGGTAGGTAAAAAAAACGGAAATTAATTTCCTAAATCTTTTCTAAAAAAAATTTTTAGAAAACAACATAGGTACGTTGTGAAACGAAAAAGACAGAATGTTGTTGGTTTGAATGTTAGCCCAGGTAACTATGGGCTTATAGAGCCATGCATGTTATCGGTGTCTGTGTGTGTGTGTGTCTGTGTGTCTGTTACCACCGACTTATTAGCTAATATCTTTGTAATAGTTAATGTAATCCACCTGAAATTTTTCAGCCTCTTAGAAAAGGCGATTGCGCAAATAAAAATATAAAGTGTACAGTTGACTTTATTTCTGGTGATCCGCAGGGATCGTTGGTGTGGGTCAAAACGGCACTTTTTTCGGTTTTACTGCAATAACTCCAAAACTATGAGCTCTCCATCTCCAATATTTTTATATGTTGTACAATTTTTAATTTACAATATTTTATGTTCTATAGACCAAGTCCAAAAAACGTGTGCTTGGTCTTCAAAATCAAGCCTGAATGTTAAAAATGTCAACCTAATTTAAAAGCGACACATTCATGACAACATAAATTATAAATTTGATTTCCGG
>Ga0194135_10000433_pt1 | contig 24686 bp, 23 predicted proteins | sample LitLau_LLRF_2013_FD_134024 | JGI IMG/M metagenome (GOLD analysis project Ga0194135, IMG submission 134024) | Freshwater sediment microbial communities in response to fracking from North America - Little Laurel Run_MetaG_LLRF_2013 (version 2) | ecosystem: Environmental > Aquatic > Freshwater >... | reverse complement strand
GGAAGCCTTTCCCAAGTTCGGCCCGGAGCTTTTGACCTACCTCAACCAGCACTACGACAACCGCCTGGAGAACATCGGCCGGGCCAACTCCTACGTCTGGTACGGCCCGGCCTGGGCCCAGGCGGCCACCGCGCCGTCGCGGCTGTTCAAGGCCTTCACCACCCAGGGCGGGATTCGCGTGCCGGCACTGCTGCATTACCCGCAACTGCCGCTCAAGGGGCAGATCAGCCATGGCTTCGGCACAGTGATGGACATCACCCCGACCCTGCTCGACCTGGCTGGCGTGCGCCACCCCGGCAAGCGCTGGCGCGGGCGCGATGTGGCGCCGCTGCGGGGCAAGTCCTGGCTGGGCTTTCTCTCCGGCGAAACCGCCCAGGTGCATGACCAGCACACGGTGACCGGCTGGGAGCTGTTCGGCCGCCGGGCGATTCGCCAGGGCCAGTGGAAGGCGGTGTACATCCCCGGGCCGGTGGGCCCGGCGACCTGGCAGCTGTACGACCTGGGCCAGGACCCGGGCGAGATTCACGACCTGGCCCAGAGCCAGCCGGAAAAACTGCGCACCCTGCTGGAGGAATGGCAGCGTTATGTGGATGAAACCGGAGTGATCCTCAGCGAATCGCCGTTCCAGCCGGATTGAGCTTGTAGGAGCTGGCTATGAACCGGACCGTGCAAGAGCGGGCCGGCTCCTACGGAGTGCGTTTGGTTGACGACAGGCCCTACGCCCGCACCTCGCGCGCCGCATCCTCCTGCACCTGCTCCCGGGGATGAAAACGGTTGGCCCGGGCAAAGGTGCCGAAATCGTTGAAGCGCACGCCCATCTCGGCCATCACTTCATGCGCCACCGGCGCCGTCAGCTGGCGGATGTAAAAGGGCTCCTTGACCACGAAATGATGGATGCCGTGGGTGCTGCCGAAATTGCAGCAGAAGGCCTGCAGCGGCCACATCCACCAGGGGTTGAGCACCTGGGTCTGCTGGATCACGTTGCCCGGTTCGATATCGCCGTAGTAGTGCATGTTGGAACTGACAAAGTGCAGGCAGAAGGTGCGCAGCACGTTGGGGCCAATGATCACCACCACGGCGATGTCGATGCCGTGCATCAGCGCCAGGGTGTCCTGCGACCACTGGATCGGGCTGCCGAGCAACGCGGCGACGCCATTGGCGGCATGAAAGCCGAGGAACAGGTACCAGGCGCCCCAGTGCAGCAACGCCAGCGGCGCATACACCGCCAGGGTGCGGCCGAGGATGCGCAGCTTGTGCTTGGCCCCCGGCGCCCGCAGCAGGCGGATGAAGGCCGCCATCATGTTGTCGCCGACCATCAGCAGGCGGGCGATGCCCCAGGGTTCGCCGTTGGTGATGGCGCGCTCTTCGATATCGCTCTCGCTGCCGGACACCTTGTGGTGATTCAGGTGCAGATGACGCCGCACCCAGGGATTGATGGTGCTCGGCCGCGCCAGCCAGACCAGCGCCAGCATCAGGTTGTGGGGCAGGCGCTGCTTGCGAAAGTACATGCTGTGGATCAGGTCGTGTTCCAGCTCGTGGGTCAGGGAAGCGAAGAACGCGTTGAGCAGCAGGCACGCCCACCAGGTCAGGTAGCCAGCGACATAGAGCGCCGCTGACCCCAGCATCCCGGACAAGGCAAAGAGCAGAATCCCCGCACCCAGGGCGTCCTGGTGCCGCAGCAAGGGAAAGCGCCGGCGCAGTTCATCGCCCCGGGCCAGGACCACCTGGCGAATGTGCGCCGCTCGCTGTTGTGCGTTCATCCGCTCGGGGCTTGCAGAAATACCCTGCATGATTCCATCCTCTGGTCAGTGATGTGTGCATCCTGCCCCGGGCCCCGGCTCCGGGCCCTAGCCGTAAACGCCAACCTGTTGACCGGACGCGCCAATCGCATGACCGAAGCCACTTCCCTTGCCAGCTGGACCCGCGCCTTGCGCAAGCAACTGGACGCCCTCGACCTCGACAGCAACGCACTGTGCCGCGCAGCCGGGCTCGACCCGCAATTGATGGATGACCCCAACGCCCGCTACCCGCTGTCGGCCACCACCCGCCTGTGGCATCTCGCCGTGCAGGCCAGCGGCGACCCGGCCATTGGCCTGCGGGTGTCGCGCTTTGTCAGCCCCACCACCTTCCATGCCCTGGGCTACGCCCTGGTGGCCAGCGGCAGCCTGCGGGAAGTGTTCGAGCGCATCGTGCGTTATCACCAGGTGGTCAGCGATGCCCTGGAACTGGCCCTGACCCGCGAGCCGGACCGCTACCGGTTCTTCCTCAAGGTGCCCGACGGCGCGCCGCAACCGGCCATCGAGGCCATCGACGCCTTTGCCGCGATCTACGTGCGCACCTGCCGCAACCGCCTGGGCCGCGACTACGCGCCGCTGGCCGTGCATTTGCGCCGCCCGGCCCCGGCGGACCCGAGCCAGTGGCACAAGGTGTTCCGCTGCCCGGTGCACTTTGCCGCGGCCGACGACTGCCTGGAATTCGGCCTGCACGATTTCGACAGCCACCTGGACGACGCCAACCCGGAACTGGCCGAGCACAACGAAGCGGTGCTCAAGCGCACCCTGCTGCAACTGCGCCCCCTGACCTGGGAGCGCAAGGTGCGCGGGGTGATCGAAGCCCAATTGCCGGAGGGCGAACCCTCCGCCGAACGAGTCGCCCAGGCCCTGCACCTGAGTTTGCGCAGCCTGCAACGGCACCTGGCGGATGAAGGCACGCGTTTCGACACCCTGCTCAACGAATGTCGGGAAAACCTCGCCCTGCTGCACCTGCGGGACCTGGAATGCTCCCTGAGCGAAATCAGCTACCTGCTGGGCTTTGCCGATGCCAGCAGCTTCAGCCGGGCGTTCAAGCGCTGGACCGGGATGACCCCGGGACAGTTTCGCGACGGTTTGCGTTGAATCCCGCACCGGCCAGCCGCCCCCTCCACCGATCAAAAATCCCGCGAGAGAGACTCCGCCGATCTACACTGCAAATTGCATCAAATAGGATGCATTTAATAAATTTCAGTAAAAATGCACTGCATACAATGCGGAATAACACCCATGGAAAGCCTTGGACAACTGATCCGGACCCTGCGCAAAGAGCGCAAGCTCTCGCAGCAAGCGTTGGCAGAGCAATACGGCATGAGCCGCGCCACCATCTCGGGGATTGAAAACAACACCATTACCGAAATCGGCCTGCGCAAGGTCGAAGCCATTCTCAATGGTTTTGGCTACGAGCTCAGCGCCGTGCCCCACCCCCGGCAACGCCCGACCCTGGACAGCCTGAAACAGGCACATTTCCATGACTGAGGAACAGCGGCTGCACATCCGTGTGGCCGGCACGGCGGTGGGCACTCTCGGCCGTGGCCAGGCGCCGGCGGACTCGGTTTTCACCTACAGCGACAACACCTCGCCCCACGACGCGGTCTCGCTGACCATGCCGCCACGCCTGGCGAGTTATGGCTGGGACCAAGGCCTGCCACCGGTGTTCGATATGCACCTGCCGGAAGGTTCGCTGCGCGATGAACTGCTGCGCCGTTTCAGCAAGGCGGTGCGCGGTTTCGATGACTTCGCCCTGCTATCGATCGTGGGGCCGCACCAACTGGGTCGGGTGGCCATCAGCACAACGCAACGACCCCAGGCGCCCCTGCCGGAAACCAGCCTGAAAGACCTGTTGGTGCATGACGGTGCCGAGGGACTGTTCGAGGATCTGTTGGCGACCTATGGCCAGTATTCAGGGGTTTCCGGGGTGCAGCCCAAGGTCCTGATCCGCGACAGCGCTGGCAGCGTCGAACGCCTGACCCATCGCGGCGCCACGCATTTGGTGAAGGCTTTTCGCGCCGATCAATACCCCCACCTGGCCGCCAACGAATTCTTCTGCATGCGCGCGGCGCTGCATGCCGGCCTGCAAGTACCGGAGATCGAACTCAGCCAGAATGGCCAGTTCCTGGTGGTCAAGCGTTTCGACCTGAGCGCCCAGGGCTACCTGGGTTTCGAGGATTTCTGCGTGCTCAACGCCTGGCCGGCCAAAGCCAAGTACGACGGCTCCTACGAAGGCGCGGCGAAACAGATCAAGGCCTTTGTCTCCCCACACCTGCTGAACCGGGCCCTGGAGTCGTTCTTCAAGATCGTGGCGTTGTCGGCCGGACTGAGAAATGGCGATGCCCATCTGAAGAACTTCGGCGTGCTCTACCCCGACACGGATGTGGCCGCCCCGGTAAGCCTGGCTCCGGCCTTTGATCTGGTCACCACGTCGGTCTACATCAAGGCGGACAGCCTGGCGCTATTGCTGGGAGGCTCCAAGGCCTGGCCCAAACGCCAGGCGCTGCTGCGCTTCGCCCGCACGGCCTGCAACCTCAGCGAAGGCCGCAGCCATGAACTGTTGCAACAGGTCGAGCATGGCATGGCACAGGCGATGGGCGAGATGCAGGTCTATAGCGCTGCCCATCCCGCCTTCAAGGGCATGGCCGAGGCCATGAGCGAGGCCTGGAAAACCGGTGTGGCGCGCAGCCTGACCCGTTGATCCGGGCACCGTTAAAGAACCGCAAAACCCAGCTCGAACACCGTGGCCTGCCCCTCGCTCACGACCCGCACCTGACCGCCATGCAGCAGCATGATCGAGCGCACGATGGCCAGGCCCAGGCCGCCGGAATCCCCCGGTTCGGCGCGGGACGGGTCGACCCGGTAGAAGCGGTCGAACAACCGGGGCAGATGCTCGGGGGCAATCGCCGGGCCCTGGTTGTGCACCTGCAGCCAGCACCAGCCGGCTTCGTCGCGGCGTCGCAGGCGGATCAGCGAACCCGCGTCGGCGTGGCGCACGGCGTTGGCCAAGAGGTTGCCCAGGGCCCGTTGCAGCAGTTGCTGGTCGGCCAGCAGCTCGCCGTAAAAACCGTTCTCCAGGCGGATCTGCCGGTCATCGGCCAGGGCCTCGAAGTAGTCGCACAACTGCGCGCCGACGCCCGAGAGTGACAGCAGCTGGCGGTCCAGCGCCGCATCGGCCTGCTCGGCCCGGGCCAGGAACAGCAGGTTCTCGGCCATGCGCCCCAGGCGCTCGAACTCCTCCATGTTGGAGGCCAGCACTTCCTGGTACTCCGCGGCGCTGCGGGGCTGGTTCAGGGCCAGGCCGTTGCTGCCCAGCAGGTTGTGCAACGGCGTGCGGATTTCATGGGCCAGGTCGGCGGAGAACTGCGACAAGCGCTGAAAGCTCTCCTCCAGGCGCGCCAGCATGGCGTTCAAGGCTTGCACCGGCTCGTGGAATTCGGCCGGGATGCCGCTGGTGTGCAGGCGTCGGTCGAGGCTGCGCAGATCGATCTCGCGCACCGATTCGCTGAGCTGGCGCAGCGGCTGCAAGCCCCGGCGCAACAGCAGCAGGCCCAGGGCGAAGGCCAGCAAGGCTCCCAGGCCTACCGCCAGGTACAGGCGCAGGCGGTAGCTGGCGAGCATCTGCTCGCGCTCGCTGAGGACCTTCCCGGCAATCACCGTCAGGGCCTCGCCCTTGGGGCCGCTGGCCTGCCCCGCCAGCAGCGCCAGCGGAACCTGGTCGCTGCCCGGCCAGAGGAGGATGTCGCGGCGTTGCGGGCGCTGCTCCCGGGCAATCGGCAGCAACTCGGGCAAGCGCTGTTGCCGGGGGTTGATGCCGATCACCGTCGAGCCATCGGCCCGCAGCACCAGCAGCAGGCTTTCCTGGTTGCCCAGCATGTTCTGGTACAGCCGGGGCCGGGCTTGCAGGGCGTCCAGGCTGTCGCTGTCCTGCAGCAGGGCGCGCACCTGTTCCAGGCGCCCGAGCAGGGCGAGGTCGTCGCGGTAGGCGATTTCCTCGGCCAGGGAGCGGTAGAGGAACACCCCGATCACGCTGAGCACCAGGGCGCAGACCGCGGCAAAGGCCAGGGCCAGCCGCCAGGCGATGGAACTAGAGCGCTTCATCCGGGGCTTCCAGCTGGTAGCCGACGCCACGCACGGTGTGGATCAGCTTGGGCATGTAGGGATCGTCGACCTTGGCCCGCAGCCGGCGTACCGCCACTTCTACCATGTTGGTGTCGCTGTCGAAATTCAGGTTCCACACCTGGGAGGCAATCAGGGTCCGCGACAGCACCTCGCCCTGGCGGCTGGCCAACAGGTGCAGCAGGGCGAACTCCTTGTTGGTCAGGGCGATACGCTGGCCGCCACGGCTGACCCGACGACGCAGCACGTCGATCTCCAGGTCGGCGATGCTGAAGGACTCGGCCTCGCGCAGCGGCCCGCGGCGCAGCAGGGTGCGGACCCGGGCCAGCAGTTCGGCGAAGGCAAAGGGCTTGAGCAGGTAGTCGTCGGCGCCCAGTTCCAGGCCACGGACCCGGTCTTCGATGGCGTCCTTGGCGGTGAGGAACAGCACCGGGGTGGCGCCGCGCTGGCGGATCAACTGCAGCAACTGCCAGCCATTGAGGCCGGGGAGCATCACGTCGAGGATGATCAGGTCGTATTCCTGCTGCTCGATGAAATAGCGCCCGTCCAGGCCGTTCAGGGCCACGTCCACGGCGAATCCGGACTCTCCCAGGCCCTTGGCCAGAAAATTCGCGGTCTTGGCTTCGTCTTCAACTACCAGCAAACGCATGGTGCACCTCGGAAATGATCGGCACAGGCTAGGCGCACGGCGCGCGCTTGCCCATTACAAACTTGTAATCCAACTGACGAGGTTCTGACGAGCACCACTGGGTAAGGTGGCGGCCTGTCTTTGCGGAGCCTTCCCATGATGTGCAAAACCCTTGTTGTAAGCCTTGGTCTGGGCCTCGGCCTGGGCCTTGCCGGCAGCGCCCTGGCGGCCCCGGAACTGCCTCGCCACGCCGAGCTGGACCTGGCCACCGCCCGTCAATTGGCGGACGCCAGCCTGGCCCAGTGCACGGCCGTGGTGTCGGTACTGGACCGTGGCGGCAACCTCTTGGTGACCCTGCGCGCTGATGGCGTCGGCCCGCACAACACCGTCGCCAGCCAGCGCAAGGCCTATACCGCGCTGTCCAGCAAGACCCCGAGCCGGCTGTTCGCCGAGCGGGCGCGCAACAACCCCGAGGCGGCCAATCTCAACACCTTGCCGGAGCTGTTGTTGCTGGGGGGCGGGATTCCGCTGTTCGCCGGTAACGAACTGGTGGGCGCCATGGGCATTGCCGGGGCCGGTGGGGCGGCGCAGGACGAGGAATGTGCGCTCAAGGCGGCGCAGAAAATCGGTTTGCGGGCCGCGCTGTAACGCGGTCGACGTGTGGATTGTTTGATCAATGTGATGAGGAGTCTTGCATGAACTTTTTGCGTAATGGCCTGGCCGCTGTCGGCCTCTGCGGTCTGTCGAGCCTGGCCCTGGCGGCGGGCAATCCCCTGAGCGTGCATGTGCTGAACCTGGAGAACGGCCTGCCGTCGCCAGGGGTCAAGGTGACCCTGGAGCAGCATGTGGGCCAGGACTGGAAAGCCCTGTCCAGCGGCGTGACCAACGAGCAGGGGCGGATCAGCGAGCTGTTTCCCGCGGGCCAGGCGCTGACGGCGGGTGAATACCGGGTGGTGTTCAAGACCGGCGAATACTTCAAGCAGGCCAAGCGCGACACCTTCTTTCCGGAGATTCCGGTGATCTTCGAGGTCAAGCAGACCGAGCAGCACTACCACATTCCGTTGTTGCTCAGCCCTTATGGCTTCTCGACCTATCGTGGTTCGTAGGAGCTGGCTGCTGGCGAGGGCGGTCTGGCGGGCCTCTTCGCTGGCAAGCCAGCGCCTACGGCTGGCTGCGACATCGCGCGGGACTTTGTAGGCGCCGGCTTGCCGGCGAAGGCGGTCTGGCGGGCTCCTTCGCTGGCAAGCCAGCGCCTACAGGCCGGCGAGGGCGCGCAGGCGCTCAGCGTCGAGGATTTCGATCTCGCCGTAGCTCAGGCGCAGGATGCCCTGGTGCTGCAGGTCCTTGAGGATCTGGTTGGTGGTCTGGCGCGACAGCGAGAGCATCAGCGCCAGTTGCTCCTGGGGCAGTTGCAGCAGGCTGCGACTTTGGCTGACTTCGCCGTAGCCGCTGGCCATCGCCAGCAGGCGGTTGGCCACCCGCGCCGGGGCCGGCATCAGGCTCAGTTGCTCCAGATTGATAAAGGCCAGGCGCAGTTTGTGGCTCATCAGCAGCGCGAACTGGCGCCAGTATTGCGGCTGTTGCTCCAGCAGGTGCAGCAGGTTCGCCTGCGGCACCTGGAGCAGGGTGCAGGCGCCTTCGGCGTAGGCATCGTGGGTGCGCGGCTGGCCGTCGAACAGGCAGATCTCGCCGAACCAGTGCGGCGCCTGCATCAGGCTGAGCAACGCTTCCTTGCCCTGTTCGCTGACCGCGCCCACCCGCACCGTGCCCTCCAGCACCGCGTACAAACCGCAGGGCGGATCGCCGCGGCGGAACAGGCACTGCCCCGCCGTCAGCCGACGCAGGCGGGCGTTGTCGAGCAGACTATTCTGTAAGGAATCCGGCAGGTGGCTGAACCACTGGCCGGTCATCAGGCATTCACGCCACGGGTGCAGGTCCATGAACAGGTCTTTCCCTCAGGGCATCGCAAGGATTGTCGCCTAGCTGACAGTGCCGTGATCGGTGGCCGGGCATGATCGGGCCACCCTTACGGAGGAACAACAATGAAAAGCCTCGTTGATCATCTCAGTCAATACGCCGCCTACCACCGCGACCCGCGCAATATCGCCAGCCACTTTATCGGCATTCCAATGATTGTGGTGGCGGTGGCCGTGCTCTTGTCCCGTCCCGCCTGGCCACTGGCGGGGATCCTGGTGTCGCCGGCCGCGCTGCTGGCCCTGGCCTCGTGCGTGTTCTACCTGCGCCTGGAGTTGCGCCTGGGCGTGTTGATGAGTGTGCTGATGGGCCTGTCGGTCTGGGCCGGGCAGGCGCTGGCAGCGCAGAGCACCGGGCTGTGGTTGAGCAGCGGCCTGGGCCTGTTCGTGATCGGTTGGGTGATCCAGTTCATCGGCCATTACTACGAAGGCCGCAAACCGGCCTTTGTCGATGATCTGTCGGGTTTGATCGTCGGTCCGCTGTTCGTGGTGGCCGAACTGGCGTTCCTGCTGGGGCTGCGCCATGACCTGAAACAGGCCATCGAGCAGCGCTCGGGCCCGGTGGCCCTGCGGCACAAGAAAGCCATGGTCTGAAGCCCTGGCCGGGGGTGCCGAACGCCCCCCGGCCAGGCTCTTTCACAGGGTGCCGAACTCCACCCGCACCGTCAGTTCACCCTGGTTGTCCTGCAGGCCGACACCGTAACGCCCGTCCAGGTCGTCATTGATGCACAGTTGCAGTTCCCCTTGGCGGCCCGCCGGTATCTCGGCCAGATCACCGATCAGGAAGGGCTCGCCATCCGCACCGACCCGGCCGATCAATGCCCCTTCGCTGGCTCCCGGCAAGGTGTAGCCGGGCTTGGCGAGGTAGAGCGGATTGCCCCGGCCATCCACCATGCCTCCCGCCGGACTGGCGGACCAGTGCCCGCCGACATAGCGCACCAGCCGCGGACTCACGCCATTGAGCTGCACCCCGGTGCCTTGCCACGGCCTGTTGGCCTGGACCGTGACCGTGGCGGCCTTGAGCTCGTTGGCCAGCACATCAGCAGCCTGAAACGACAGCGCGGCGATGGTCAGGCTGGGGTTGGCCGTCCCGCTGCTGGGGAACACCCCGTCCCCCACCAGGAACAGATTGGGGTGGTCCCAGCTGCGCTGGTGATTATCCACCACCGAGGTCTTGCGGTCGTCACCCATGCGATAGGTGCCCATCAGGTGCCCGGCCCCCTGGAAGCTGTAGGGCTCGTCATCGTAGATGAAGAATCCGGGGTTCTTATCCGGTGTCGGTTTGAGATTGGTGAGTTCGGTAGCCCCCAACAGCTCGGTGATGATGTAGGTGGCCGCCTGCCGGGCCTGCTTGAAGCCCTCCTTGGTGTAGTCCGACAGCTTGTAGTGAATCTCTGGGCGAGGGATGCCCAGGCCGTCCTTGTACTCGCTGGAAGGCACGATGTAGCAGTCGGCGTGGTCCGGGTCCTTCTCCACCTGTTCCACCAGGAAGGCAATGCGGAATTGACGGGTCAGACGATCATTGAGGGTACGAATCAGATCCTCTCCAAACAACGCCAGGGACGTTGGGTTGGTGTTGCTGTCTTTCTTGCCGTCGATCAGGTCGCACACCGTGGCGTAGGGATCGCCGATCGGCCAGTTCAGGCCCTCGTTGCCGATCTCGATGCGCCACGCCGCCCGGTGATGGCGAAAGGCTCCGTCGCGCAGGCTTTCGATGCCCGCCGTGGACACCGGCCCACGATAAGGGAACACCTTCTGCCCCGGCGGCATCAGCCCCCAGGCCAGGTAGATCGGGTGGTCTGCCAGGCTGCGCCCGACCTGGCCACTGCTGTTGGCCACGCCCTTGGGTGCCTCGGCGCAAGCTGAATTGAGCAACAGCTTGGGGGTCTCGATGGCGTGGGCGGCGATCACATAGCGCTGCCCGAGGGCCACGCCATTGGCGGTGGGCGGGCCGTCCCCCAGCTGGTACTGGATGAACTCGATACCGCTGATATTGGACTTGCCATCGACCCGGACCTTGCTCGCCACGGTCTGGTACAGCACCCGCACGTTGCCGGTTTCCAGGGCTTTGTTCAGGGTCACCGTGGCGTCGTACTTGGCCTGGATCGGGCAGATCGGCGTGCAGTTGGTATTGCCCGCGCAGACCCGGCGCCCGGCGTAGGGCTCGGAGTTGCGCCCGGCCGGCGTCGGGCTCACCCGCAGCGGCATGCCGGCGAACGAACGCCCCTTCAAGGCCGAGACGAAGCGCTGATCCACTAGGGACAGCGGAATGCTGTGCATGGGGAATTGATAGTCCTCGGGAAAGGTCATGCCCAGGTAATCCTGGTCACCCACATCCGCCGCCACGCCAATCTCCGCCTCGGCGCGGCAATAGGCGCTTTGCAGATCCTGGTAGCCGATGGGCCAGTCGACCCCGACGCCGTACAGCGACTTGAGGCGAAAGTCGTTGGGCAGCATGCGCAGGCAGGTGGCCACCCAGTGCCAGGTGGTGCCGCCGCCCACGCGCTCATAGGTGCTGGTGAACGCCTCCGGGCCTTTCTGCACCAGGTAGCTGGTCGCGGGCTCTTTCCAGCCGTTGATCAGGTCGGCAATGGTCGGCCGTGGCGCGTTCTGCTGGGCCGGTTGCAATTGCGGATAAAGCGGCGGCTGCAAGTTGCTGGCCGGAGGATAGGGCGACTCCGGGGTCTTCAGGGTGGCGTTGTAGAAGCGCTCCATGTATTGCGTGCGATTGGCCGGAATGCTCGGCCCGGACTCCAGCACCAGGACCTTGATCCCGGCCAGCCCCAGTTGATAGGCAATGATGCTACCGGCCAGGCCGGCGCCGACTATCACCACATCCGCTTGTTCTGTGCTCATGACGAAGCTCCTTGCTGCCCCTTGGCGGGCACACCGGTAAAGGCCTCCAGGCTCGGCGGCGTCTCGTTCCAGTAGCCGAAATGAAACTGGCTGTAGCCCATGGGATGGGCCTGGGCGACCTTCCAGGCCCAGCTTTGCTGGTACGCCAGGTCGGACACGACCCACTGCTGCCCGGCCTTGAAGCTGCTGGCGTCATAAGGCTGGTACCAGACCCCCAGCAGCCACATTTTCATGATCGAACGACAGGCCTTGGCCGCAGGTGTGGCCGCCGGCTGGCCGTTGCTCATCAGCAACGCCCGGGCGATCTGTTGCGGGCTCTGCTGGTCGGCCACCAGGCTGGCGTACTGGCTCAGCAGGTCATTGAGTTGGGCCTCGGTCAGCTTCGGGCGGATATAGGCCAGAAACTGGCTGGGCAGGTCGATGGGGTCGATCGACGGCGCCAGCAAGGCCTTGCCGATCCCCAGCAACGCCGAGGACAGGCCGACAAAGTTCTCACGCTCGGTGCTCATGGTTTGCTCCCTGCGGCGCCAGTGGATTGGGCACGCTCCAGCAGATAGGTGAAGTCGGCGAAGGTGGTGCGGGGGTTCTGGGTGACCCGGGTCGTCGCGTTGTTGTGGCAGTCCATGCAACTGGAGGACGCCTGGGGCACCGTGCCCTGGATAAAGGTTTCCAGGGTGGCGTTGGCGAGGAAGGTCGGGGCCGGGCTGCCCAGGGGATTGGTCGGCGACGGCGTCTCGCAGTCCGGGGCCGGATCGGCGGGCCATTGGGTGTCGATCATCTGGTAGTTGGCCCAGACACTCTGCGGGTTGGCCGTGCGCAGCAGCGCCTGGTAGGTGCTGTTCAGTGCCTTGGCGGCCTCGGTCAGCGGGATCTCGCGGACGATCTGCGACGGCGTGGCCTTGACCGCCGGGTTCCAGGGCCGGGGCGGCGGCTCGTTGACCTTGGCCGGGCTGGCAGCGTTGTAGAACAGGTACGGGCCTTTGCGCTGCTCCGGTGGGGTGGTTTTTTCCGGCACGTTGTCCACGTGCTCGAAGGTCGACCAGACCCACTGCGGCGCCAGCGCGGTCTTGTGCACGATGTGCAGGCCCACCAGCCCCACCGCCTCGGCCTTGCACGACTCTTCCACGATGGGCCCATGGGTCGGATCGCTGTTGCCGGGGGTATAGACCAGGGCGTCCACCGTATGGAAGCGGCTGCGCTGGTCGTTGCCGTCCAGCACCTTCCACGAGGCCTTGACCATGATTGCGCCGAGCTTCTGGTGGGGATTGGAGCTGCAACTAAAGGCCACGCGGTTGTTCGGGCTGGCGGCGAAATACGCCTGCTGGCCCTGGACGCTGTACAGGCCCTTGTCGACGATATCGTTGAACATCGGCCGGTTGACCACGATTTCGTTGCGGGTGTAGGTGCCGCTCTGGTCCACCAGCGGGCCGCTCTGGAACGGCTGGATGAACTCGTCGAGGACACCCGCGACCTTGCCCATCTGTTGCAGCAGGCGCCCGGACTTGAGCCCTTCACAGGGCTTGGGAAGAATCGCCGGGGCCTCCCAGGCCAAGGGCTTCTCGCCCTTGGCCCGGAAGATCTGATAGCTCTCTTTCCAGCTTTCCCAGACGGTGGGACCGTCCTCCTTGCCGATGGGGCCAGTGCCGGGACTGCCGTCGGCCTGGGCCGGCCAGTTGAGGGCGATGAAGGTCTGCCAGGACAGCACGTCGAAATCGCGCTGCAGGCTTTCCAGGGTTGGTGTCGGGGGCGCGGTCACCGCGACGTCGTAGGGTATGTGCGAGGACAGGTCAGGTGGCGCAAGCGCCAGGGCCAAAGGGCTGAGCAGTGCACCGCAGAGTGCACAACCGAACCTCGGACCGGGCCGATAGACTTCCTTTTTCATGCTTGTCTCCTTGGCATCAGGCTGGCCAGGAGACAGAACGCCGGTCCTTCATGGACTCTTCAATTGCGCCCTCCTGGCACCATTTCCAGCGTAGATAAGGAAACTTGCGCCCAGGGCACGGGCCATAGATCGAATCGAGCTAGCAGCAATAGCCGAACGCCATCACCCACCGTCGATACGCGACATCCTCTGCGTAGGAGCCGGCTTGCCGGCGAAGAGGCCTTCGAGCCAGGTGCAAGCCTGAAGGACCCTTTCGCTGGCAAGCCAGCTCCTACAGCGGGCGTGATGTCGGCGGGGTCAGAGGCTGGTGTGTTTCTGCCAGACCTTGGGCTTGAAGAACAGCGTCTCGCCACGGGCCAGGCCGATCAGGCTGTCGTGGTCCTTCACCACTTCGGCTTCGATCAGCTCGCTCTGCCCTTCCACCTTGAGGGTGACCCGGGTGGTGGCGCCCAGCGGGCGGATGTCGCGCACTTCGGCGGCGTGGTGGTCTTCCAGTTCCGAACGCGACAGCGACACTTCGTGCGGGCGGAACAGCACGTGGTGGTCCTCGCCCAGGTGCAGGCGGTTGGAGTCGCCGAGGAAGTGGTAGACGAAGTCGCTGGCCGGATTCTCGTAGACGTCCCCCGGGGAGCCGATCTGTTCGATCACGCCCTTGTTCATCACCACGATGCGGTCGGCCACTTCCATGGCTTCTTCCTGGTCGTGGGTGACGAATACCGAAGTCAGGTTGATGTCTTCGTGCAGCCGCGCCAGCCAGCGCCGCAGTTCCTTGCGCACCTTGGCGTCGAGGGCGCCGAAGGGTTCGTCCAGCAGCAGTACCTTGGGCTCCACCGCCAGGGCGCGGGCCAGGGCGATACGCTGGCGCTGGCCGCCGGACAGTTGCTCCGGGTAGCGGTCGGCGAGCCAGTCCAGCTGCACCATGTTCAGCAGCTCATGGACCTTCTCGGCGATCTTGCTCTCGCTGGGGCGCTGGTGCTTGGGCTTCATGCGCAGGCCGAAGGCGACGTTGTCGAACACGCTCATGTGGCGGAACAAGGCGTAGTGCTGGAACACGAAACCGACGTTGCGATCACGCACGTCGTGGCCGGACACGTCTTCGCCGTGGAACACGATGCTGCCGTCGTCCGGGGTTTCCAGGCCGGCGATGATCCGCAGCAGGGTGGTCTTGCCGCAACCGGACGGGCCGAGCAACGCCACCAGCTCGCCGCTGTGGATATCCAGGTTGATGCTGTTCAGGGCCTTGAAGGCGTTGAAGTTCTTGCTGACGTTACGGACTTCGATCGACATGAGTTATTCCTCCGCGGCGCTGGCGCGCAGGCGGTTGATTCGGGATTCGCTCCACTGCTTGAGCAGCAGGATGAACAGCGCAAGGATCAGCAGCAGGCTGGCGACGGCAAACGCGGCGACGTGGTTGTACTCGTTGTAGAGGATTTCCACGTGCAGCGGCAGGGTGTTGGTGACCCCACGAATATGCCCGGACACCACCGACACCGCGCCGAATTCGCCCATGGCCCGGGCGGTACACAGCACCACGCCATAGATCAGGCCCCATTTGATGTTGGGCACGGTGACGTGCCAGAACATCTGCCAGCCGTTGGCCCCCAGCAACCTGGCGGCCTCCTCTTCCTGGGTGCCCTGCTCCTGCATCAGCGGGATCAGTTCCCGGGCAACGAAGGGCACGGTGACGAAGATGGTGGCCAGGACGATGCCCGGCAAGGCGAAGACGATCTGGATGTCGTGGTCGGAAAGCCACGGGCCGAACAGGCCCTGGGCGCCGAACATCAGCACGTAGACCAGGCCGGCGATCACCGGCGACACCGAGAACGGCAGGTCGATCAGGGTCACCAGGATGCTCTTGCCACGGAACGAGTACTTGCTCACGCACCAGGCGGCGCTGACCCCGAACACCAGGTTCAAGGGCACCGAGATCAGCACCGCGATCACCGTGAGCTTCAGCGCCGACAGGGCGTCGGGCTCGAAGATCGCTTCAAAGAAGGCACCGATGCCCAGCTTCAGCCCCTGGGACACCACGATGAACAACGGCAACAAAAGGAACAGGGCAAAGATCAGCCAGCCCAGGCCAATCAGCACCCGCCGCGAGGTGGCACTGCCACGGCGGGCGGCGTTGGCCGACGAGGCGGCGATAGACGATTGAGACATGGATCGCGCCTCCTTATGGACGTTCGATGCGCCGCTGCAGCAGGTTGATCAGCAGCAACAGGACAAAGGAAACCACCAGCATCAGCACGCCGATGGAGGTGGCGCCGGTGTAATCGTACTGGTCGAGCTTGACCATGATCAGCAGGGGCAGGATCTCGGTCTTCATCGGCATGTTGCCGGCGATGAAGATCACCGAACCGTACTCGCCGACGCCCCGGGCAAAGGCCAGGGCAAAACCGGTGAGCCAGGCCGGCAACAGGGCCGGCACCAGGATATGGCGGAACACCTGCCAGGGCTTGGCGCCGAGGCAGGCGGCGGCCTCTTCCACTTCGCGGGGAATGTCCGCCAGCACCGGCTGCACCGTGCGCACCACGAATGGCAGGGTGACGAAGGTCAGCGCCAGGGTGATGCCCAGGGGCGTGTAGGCGATCTTGAAACCCAGGTCAGTGGCGAACTGGCCCACCAGGCCGGTGGGCGCGTAGAGCGCGGTCAGGGCGATGCCCGCTACCGCGGTGGGCAGGGCGAAGGGCAGGTCGATCATGGCGTCGATGATCTTGCGCCCGGGGAAGCTGTAGCGCACCAGGACCCAGGCCAGCAGGGTGCCGATGACGCCGTTGATGATGGCCGCGTACAACGCGGTGCCGAAACTCAGCTGGAGTGCGGCGAGCACCCGTGGCGCCGAAATGATCGCCCAGAACTGTTCCCAGGTGAGTTGCGCGGCATGCACGAACATCGCCGCCAGGGGAATGAGCACAATCAGGCTGAGGTACACCAAGGTGTAGCCCAGCGTCAGCCCGAAGCCGGGTATGACGGGGGAGATACGACGCGACATAAAAGTCCTTGGTTAACGGTACGGATACGCAAAGCCCGCAACTGCATGCGGGCTGTGCCTCGTAGGAGCCGGCTTGCCGGCGAAAGGCCTGCAAGCCGTGCGTTGCCCTTCAGGGCGCCTGCGCTGGCAAGCCAGCGCCTACGGAGGATCGGGTTTACTGGGCCGTGTAGATCTGGTCGAACACACCACCGTCATTGAAGAATTTCGGTTGGGCAGTCTTCCAGCCGCCGAAGTCCTTGTCGATAGTCACCAGCTCCAGTTTGGGGAACTGCTGGGCGTATTTGGCGGCGACGTCCTTGTCCCGCGGACGGTAGAAGTTCTTCGCGGCGATTTCCTGGCCGGCCGGGCTGTAGAGGTGCTTGAGGTAGGCCTCGGCGATCTCGGTGTTGCCTTTCTTCTCGGCGTTCTTGTCCACCACCGCCACCGGCGGCTCGGCAAGGATCGACAGCGAAGGCACGACGATGTCGAACTTGTCGGCGCCGCCGTCTTCCTTGAGGGCCAGGAAGGCTTCGTTTTCCCAGGCCAGCAGCACATCGCCCTGACCGTTGTTGACGAAGGTGATGGTCGAGCCGCGAGCACCGGTGTCCAGCACTGGCACGTGCTTGAACAGCTCCTTCACATACTCCTGAGCCTTGGCTTCGCTGCCGCCGGTTTTCAGGCCATAGGCCCAGGCGGCAAGGAAGTTCCAGCGCGCGCCGCCGGAGGTTTTCGGGTTGGGGGTGATCACCGAGACGTCTTTCTTGATCAGGTCGCCCCAGTCCTTGATGCCTTTGGGATTGCCCTTGCGCACCAGGAACACGATGGTCGAGGTGTAGGGGGTGCTGGCGTCGGGCAGGCGCTTCTGCCAGTCCGCCGGCAGGGTCTTGCCGAGCTTGGCGATTTCGTCGATGTCGCCGGCCAGGGCCAGGGTCACCACGTCGGCGCGCAGGCCGTCGATCACCGCCCGGCCCTGTTTGCCGGAACCACCATGGGATTGCTGGATTTTCACGTTGTCGCCGGGATGCGACTGCTTCCAGAAGCTTGTGAACTCGGCGTTGTAGTCCTGGTACAGCTCGCGGGTCGGGTCGTAGGACACGTTGAGCAGCTCGTAATCCTTGGCAACGGCGGAACCGGCAAAAACGGCGCTGGCGAGGGCGGCCAGGGCATAACGGCGAATCGACGACATGATGGAGCTCCCGAAATTTTTTAATGTGCTGGCATTTTTCTTATGGCGAATCAGGCCCGCATTCGTGGGCGAATGCTGGGGTTCAGACTGGGGGTCATGGATGACGCCCTCCGGTTGTCCAGTCGGGCCTCTCGCGGGCGAGAGGGTGCTGCGGTATTGGGCGGGGCGGCGTTAGCCGGGCTTGTGGCCGGGCTGTTGCAGGCGGAATTTTTCCTTGCGTTCGATCTGCACGACCTGGGCGTTGTGCACGGTGATTTCCACCGCGCCAAAGCGCAGGTCGCGCAGGGCGCTTTGAATTTCCCGCAAGATGGTTGCTTCGTCCTGGCCGTCAACGCTACGTAGAGATGCGCTCATGGTGCTGCTCCTGAGTGAGATGTGCCTGGCAGTGGCGGCACTGCTTGCGGCGTGGGAGCAATAGTAGATAGGCGCGGATATTCTTAAAAATACTGTTTAAGAATGTTTATATAACCAGAAAAAATATTCGACCTGGCAGCAGCTTAGCCCTCTGTAGCCGCTGCCGAGCCTGCGAGGCTGCGACAAGGCCTTCAGGCCTTCAGCGGTCTACAACAACTGCGCCCGCGTTGCGGTCGTTCGCAGCTTCGCAGGCTCAGCAGCGGCTACAGGGGTATCAGCGGATGGCGGGGGCATTGCTCCAGTCGAGCTGCTCAGCGGGCATCGGCCGGCCGAACCAGTAGCCCTGGCCCAGGTCGCAGCCGTGTTCGAGCAGGAAGCGCGCCTGCTCCACCTGTTCGATGCCTTCGGCGTGCACCTGCATGCCCATGCTCTGGGCCAGGGCGATGATCACCCGGGAGATCGCCGCATCGTCTTCATCGAACGGCAGGCCGGCGACAAAGCCCTGGTCGATCTTGAGTTTCTGCACCGGCAGACGCTTGAGCCGCAGCAGGGACGAATAGCCGGTGCCGAAGTCGTCGATGGCCAGGCGGATGCCCAGCTCGCGCAGCCGGTGCATCTGCTCCAGGGCCACTTCCGGGTCGTCCATCACCGCGCTCTCGGTGACTTCCAGTTCCAGGTAGGCCGGGTCCAGGCCGGTGTCGTGCAGCACCTGGGCCACCTGCTGGTACAGCTCGCTGCGGGCGAACAGCCGAGTCGAGACGTTCACCGCGATAAACGACAGCGCCACGCCATCGGCCTGCCACTGGCACATCTGCCGGCAGGCCTGCTGCATGACCCAGGCGTCGATCTCGGCAATCATCCCGGTGCGTTCGGCAATGGGGATGAACTCCGCCGGGGACACCAGGCCACGCTGGGGATGCTCCCAGCGCACCAGGGCCTCGACGCCGATCAGGCGACTGTTCTTCAGATCGTGCACCGGCTGGTAGTAGACCCGCAGCTCCTGCTGCTCCAGGGCCCGGCGCAGCTCGAAGGCGATTTCGACCCGTTGCTGGGCATGGGCGGTGAGTTCTTCGGTGTACAGGGCATAACCGTTGCGCCCGGCACTCTTGGCCTTGAACAGCGCGGCATCGGCGTTGCGCAGCAACTGGCTGGCGCTCAGGGCATCGCTGGGGAACAGGCTGATGCCGATGCTGGCGTTGATCACCACCTGCTGTTCACCCAGCTGGAAGGGCTCCTTGAGGCCGTCGATGATGCGCTGCGCCAGGGCGGCGGCCTGCACCAGTTGCGGGCAGCTTTCCGCCAGCACTGCAAACTCGTCGCCTCCCAGCCGGGCCAGGGTCATGCCCGGGCCGAACATGCCCCCCAGGCGCTCGCCCACGGCCTTGAGCAACTGGTCGCCGACGTTGTGACCGAGGCTGTCGTTGATCATCTTGAAGTGATCGAGGTCGATCATCAGCATGGCGCAGCCGCGCTTGTGGATCTGCGCCGAGGCCAGGGCCTGTTCGGCACGATCGGTGAACAGCAGGCGGTTGGGCAGGTCGGTCAGCGGATCGTGGTGGGCCAGGTGGGCCAGTTCGTGCTCGGAATCCTTGATCGCGCTGATGTCGGAGAACACCGCGACATAGTGGGTGAGTTCACCCTGTTCATCACGGATCGCGCGAATGCTCTGCCACTGCGGGTAGATCTCACCGCTCTTGCGCCGATTCCAGATTTCGCCGCTCCACTCTCCGGTTTTCTGCAGCGAGTCGAACATCGCCTTGTAGAAATCCGCCGAGTGATGGCCGGACTTGAACAGGCTCGGCTGACGCCCGAGGACTTCTTCGCTCTGGTAGCCGGTGATCTCGATGAAGGCACGATTGACGTGGACGATCTGGCCCTGGGTGTCGCTGACCAGTACCCCTTCACGGGTGCAGTCGAACACGGCCGCCGCCTGGCGCAGGCGCTCGCGATCCTTCTGCTGATGACGCAACCAGCGGTCGGCGCCCATGACTCGCAACAGACGGGCCCGGGCAAAGAAGATCAGCACCGCGCTGACCAGTGCCCAGGCGTAGCCACTGACCTTGTGCCAGTAGGCCTGATCGGCAAATTCATCGAAGAAACTGCTCAGTAAATAACCACTGAACTGCAACCAGATCAGGGACAGCAGCAGATAGAGCAGCGCGGCACGCAAGCCATTGCGATAAGAAACCGACATAAGTCCGTCTATTTCCACACGAAAAGTTCGGGATTATAGAGGAAGAAACATGCCGCCACTCTTATCTGAAAGGGCGACTGGTTTTCTCAGCGGGCTTAGTGATAATGCCTGAGCTGTTTTTTTCTTTATCGAGGGCCTTATCGCCTATGTGGTACGAAGGTTTACTTGGCTTGTCCGCCTGGCAACTGGTGGCAGTCACTCTGTTGATGACCCACGTGACCATCGTCGCGGTCACCGTTTATCTGCATCGCTATTCCGCCCACCGTTCCCTGGAACTCAACGCCGGCCTGAAACACTTCTTCCGCTTCTGGCTGTGGCTGACCACGGCGCAGAACACCCGCGAGTGGACCGCCATCCACCGCAAGCACCACGCCAAATGCGAAACCGTCGACGACCCCCACAGCCCGGTGATCAAGGGCCTGTCTACCGTGCTGCGCAAGGGCGCCGAGCTGTATCGCGAAGAAGCGAAAAACCCGGAAACCCTGCGCATCTACGGCAAGAACTGCCCGGAAGACTGGATCGAGCGCAACCTCTACAGCCGCTACAAGCTGGGCGGCATCGCGCTGATGGCGGTCATCGACCTGCTGCTGTTCGGCACCATCGGCATCACCATCTGGGCGGTGCAGATGATGTGGATTCCATTCTGGGCCGCCGGGGTGATCAACGGCCTGGGCCACGCCGTGGGCTATCGCAACTTCGAATGCCGCGACGCCGCCACCAACCTGGTGCCGTGGGGCATCATCGTCGGCGGTGAAGAGCTGCACAACAACCATCACACCTACCCCAACTCGGCCAAGCTCTCGGTGAAGAAGTGGGAGTTCGACATGGGCTGGGCCTGGATCAAGGTCTTCAGCTTCCTGCGCCTGGCCAAGGTCCAGCGCGTGGCGCCGATCGCCCACCGGGTCGAAGGCAAGGGCCACCTGGACATGGACACCGCCATGGCCATCCTCAACAACCGGTTCCAGATCATGGCCCAGTACCGCAAGCTGGTGATCGGCCCGTTGGTGAAACAGGAACTGGCCAAGGTCGATCACTCGGTACGCCACCAGTTCCACCGCGCCAAGCGCCTGCTGTCCCGGGAAACCAGCCTGCTGGAAGACCGCCACCACCTGCGTATCCAGACCATGCTGGAACACAGCCAGGCCTTGAAGGTGATCTACGAAAAGCGCCTGGCCCTGCAGCAGATCTGGGTCAAGACCAGCGCCAACGGCCACGACATGCTGGCGGCGATCAAGGACTGGGTACACGAGGCCGAAGCCAGCGGCATCCAGTCCCTGCGGGACTTTGCCCACCAGTTGAAAACCTACTCTCTGCGGCCCTCCGCAGCCTGAGCCAGAGCCCCTCGCCCGCGGCGGGCGAGGGGCGCCTGCGACCGTCCGGCGGGCGCGCCAGGTATCGCCGAAACGGCTGGGAACTTAGCGTCCGATCCCCTATCTCAAGCAACACTTCGCCACCCAGGCGGGCTTGGTCGTAGCCGCTGCTTCATAGCGCGCGGCAGACCTTTTGAGATCTGTGCCGATGGTCAATAAGAATTCACACACTCCATCTTCGCTTGTGCAGTGGCCCGAAGCCGCGCAAACCCTGCTGGCCCTGATGCACGCCCAGGGCGAGGTCGCGCGCCTGACCGAGCGCGAGCAGTTGTTCAGCTCCCTGCTGGTCAGCGTCAACGCGGTGCTCTGGGCCTATGACTGGGACAGCCGCCAGGTGCTGTACGTCAGCCCGGCCTATGAACGTATATTCGGGCGCCCTGCCGGACTACTGCTGGCGGACAGCAAGCAATGGCGCGACAGCATCTACCCCGACGATCTGGAATACGCCGAGCGCAGCCTGGCCCAGGTGCTGGAAAAGGGCGCGGTGGAAGACCGCGAGTACCGCATCATCGACGCCAATGGCCAGGTACGCTGGCTCAGCGACAAATGCTTCATCAACCGCAACCCCGAGCCCGGGCAACGGCTGATCGTGGTGGGCATTGCCGAAGACATCACCGAAAAGAAGCAGCTGGAAGCCGAGTTGCAACGCCTGGCCACCACCGACGCGCTGACCCAGAGCAGCAACCGCCGGCACTTCTTCGAATGCGCCCATCGCGAGTTCGAACAGGCGCGCCGGCACGGCTTGCCCCTGGTGTTTCTGTTGCTGGATATCGATGACTTCAAGGTGATCAACGACACCTACGGTCACCCCGAAGGCGACATCGTGCTGCAACGCATTGCCGAAAGCGGGCGTGCCGCCTTGCGCCGCGGCGATCTGTTCGGACGTATCGGTGGCGAAGAATTCGCCGCGGTGTTTCCCGGCTGCGCCGCGGACATGGCCCATCAGGTCGCCGAACGCCTGCAGCGAGAGATTCAGCGGCAGACCTTCTGCTGCCAGGGCCAGACCTTCAACGTCACCATCAGCCAGGGCCTGAGCAGCCGGCGCCGCGAAGATGAAAGCCTCGACAGCCTGTTCGCCCGTGCCGACGCGGCGATGTACCAAGCCAAGCGTCAGGGCAAGAACCGCATCGTCAGCGGATAACCAGGCGCGCGCCCATCCGTGGGAGCTGGCTTGCCAGCGAAGGCGCTGCCAAGGCTGCACAAGACTCAAACGCCGGCGCCTGCCGAAGCTCAGCCTTTGCGCAGACGGGTCAGCTCCGGCAGGCCGATTTTCAGCAGGCGCGCGGTCTTGCTGCGCGCCAGTTCTTCGATCCCCTCATGCTCGGTCAACCGCGCCAGCTGCGCCGCCAGGTGCATCACCAGCGCCTCGCGGGAGTACACCCCGCCGCCCAACTGGTAGCTGGAGGCAATCAGCTCCCGCAGTTCCAGGGGCATGCGCCAGCGGGTGCGCAGGGCCGAACCGTAGGCCGCGCCAAAACGCTCCAGGGCATCGCCGATCTCTTCCTGATCGTCGAGTTCGCCCCCGGCCTGTTTCCACTCCTGCAGACAGCGCAGCAGCGCCAGATCCCCCAGGCGATGCAATAACCCGGCGCAGTAGCAACGCTCCTGGTCCAAATCCAGCAGGCGCGCCAGGGTGCGGCCGTATTCCGCGGTATGCAGGGACAGCTCCCAGTAACGCTCGGCATAGTCGGCCAGGGCCGGATCGCTCAGGCGCGCGCTGCGCTTGAGGGTCAGCCCGAGAATCAGGTTCATGCTCTGCCCGGTGCCCAGCCGGTGCAGGGCCTGGGACAGGGTCTGCACGCCGTCGCCGTGGTGCTGCGCGGCGCTGTTGGCGGCCGAGATCAGCACCGCGGTGACCTGGGGGTCGGTGCGGATCTCGTCCTCCAGTTGCTTGAGGTCCAGACCGTCGGGGTTGAGGCTGCGCTTGACCGCCAGTTGCACATCGGTCAGCAACGGCGCGCCATCGGCGACCTCGCGACGGCGTTCGAGAAAGGTCCACAGGCTCATGCCCGGGGCGAGGACCGGTGCCTCGCAAGAGACTTCCTGGCCGGCGTCCAGCAGCAAGCCCTGCAGGCGCTGGGTCAGGCCTTCCATGTTCAAGGGTTTGGTCAGGTAGGCGGTGGGCGCCAGGGGCAGGGCCTCGCGCACGCTGGCACTGTCGTTGCGAGCACTGAGCAGAATGAACGGCTGCAGCGGGTTGCGCTTGCGCTGGCGCACGGAACGCAGCAAGGCAAGACCATCCACCCCGGGCAGTTCCCAGTCGGCAATGATCAGGTCATAAGGTTTTTCGCTCAACAGCTGCAGGGCTTCCTGACCGTCGGCACACAGGTCCACACGGGCATCACAGCGCACACTGAGCAGCACTTGCTTGAGCAAATCGCGGGACCAGGGGTCGGCCTCGGCAATCAGCACGCGAGGTACAGCGGGTAGATCAACAGCGGTCATGCAGCACGCTCCCTAGGCAATCCCTTGCACCTTAGTCAATGCGCAGGCTTCCATACAGCGCAAATCCCCCATGGACCGCTCGGGGATGAAAAAAAACCCGCCGAAGCGGGTTTTTGTCGATCAGGTCACAGCAGCAACCACTCAGAGCTCAGCGAAGCACTCTTCCATGATGGCCAGGCCTTTATCCAGCTGCTCGTCCGGCGAGGTCAGCGGCACCAGCACCCGCAGGACGTTGCCGTAAGTGCCGCAGGACAGCAGGATCAGGCCCTTGTCGCGAGCCTTGGCCACGACCTGGGCCACGGCAGCGGCGTTCGGCTTGTGGCTGTCGCCGTTTTCGAACAGTTCCACCGCGATCATCGCGCCCAGGGCACGCACTTCGCCGATCACCGGGTACTTGGCCTGGATGGCCTTGAGGCCGGTCACCAGACGCTCGCCCACTGCCTTGCAGCGATCCAGCAGGTGCTCTTCCTCGAACACTTCCATCACCGCCAGAGCGGCGGCGCAGGCGATCGGGCTACCGGCGTAGGTGCCGCCCAGGCCGCCTGGAGCGATGGCGTCCATGTATTCGGCCTTGCCGCAGACACCGGCCAGCGGGAAGCCGCCAGCGATGGATTTGGCGAAGGTGGTCAGGTCGGCGGCAACGCCCATCTGTTCCATGGCGAAGAAGGTACCGGTACGACCGGCGCCGGTTTGCACTTCGTCGGCGATCAGCAGGATGCCGTGCTGGTCGCACAGGGCACGCAGGCGCTTCATGAATTCTTTTGGCGCGACGTAGAAACCGCCTTCGCCCTGGACCGGCTCGATGATGATCGCGGCGATGTCACGTGGCTCGGCATCGTTCTTGAAAATGCGCTCGATGCTGGCGATGGAGTCGTCGATGCTCACGCCGTGCAGTTCGTTCGGGTACAG
>Ga0194135_10000432_pt1 | contig 24692 bp, 24 predicted proteins | sample LitLau_LLRF_2013_FD_134024 | JGI IMG/M metagenome (GOLD analysis project Ga0194135, IMG submission 134024) | Freshwater sediment microbial communities in response to fracking from North America - Little Laurel Run_MetaG_LLRF_2013 (version 2) | ecosystem: Environmental > Aquatic > Freshwater >... | reverse complement strand
GGGGACGAGACACCGGTGAAGCTCCCCAGGCCGAAGCGGCCCCGCCCGCGGCGCCTGTTCCCGCTGCCACCGGTTCTGCGGCTGCCTCGGCCGAAGGCGGGGATTGCACGCTGGCAGCGGGAACAGGCGCCGCGGGCGGGGCCGCTTCGGCCTGGGGAGCTTCACCGGTGTCTCGTCCCCCGAACAGACGCTGCAGCAGGCTCGGACGATCTGGCTCGGCCGGGGTTTCCAGCTGGCTCAGGGCCTTGCCCTGGAGGCTGCTCAGTTCCCCCAGTAACAAGGGAATCTCCCGCGCCTGAGTGACCCGCCCATCCAGCTGCTTGGCGAAGACCTTCAATGGGCGACGGACTTCCCGGGGCAGGGGCAGGGACTGCAATTGGGTCACCAGCGCCGTCAAGGCGCTGCTCATCTGCTCGACCCGGGTTTCGCGCCGTTGCTCGGAATCCAGCACGGCCTTTTCCAGGCGCGGCAGCAGCGCTGCCAGCCCGGCGTCCATGTCGTCGGTGCGCACCACCTCGCGCATTTCCTTCATGCACTGGTCGACCGCACGGTCGGTGCCTTCCGCCGCCAGGGTGCTGCGCACCAGGCCGCGACGCAGCAAGTCCAGGCGAGCGGCCCAACGGCGCTCGAGCTTTTCCTGCTGTTCGATACTTTTGAGGTACTTCTCTTTCCAGCGCTGGGCGTCGTCGCTCATTCATCGGTTCCGCAAGGTGCAGGACTCAACGCGGGCAATGCATCAGCCGTGAGCGAACCCGGCAGACGAATCTCTACCGCGACCGGCAGGTGATCGGATATGGGTTGGGCCAGGACTTCGACACGCTCCAGGGTCAGGCTGGGGCTGAGCAGGATGTGGTCCAGGCAACGTTGCGGACGCCAGCTGGGGAAGGTCGCCTGCAATTGCGGCGCCAACAGGCTGAGGTCACGTAAAGGGGAGTGCTCCAGCAGATCGCTGGCGTGGGTGTTCATGTCCCCCATCAGCACCTGATGTTTGTAGCCGCCGATCAACTCGCGGATATACGCCAGTTGCCGGGTTCGGACCCGGGCACCCAGCGCCAGGTGCATCATCACCACCACCAGCGCTTCGGGGCCTTCCCCAAAACGCAGGAGGATCGCACCGCGCCCCTTGGGGCCGGGCAGCGGGTGGTCTTCAATGGCCCAGGGACGCAAGCGGCTGAGCACGCCATTGCTGTGCTGTGCCAGGCGTCCAAGGTTGCGATTGAGCTGTTGATACCAGTAGGGGAAGGCGCCCAGCTGAGCCAGGTGCTCCACTTGATTGACGTAGCCCGAACGCAGGCTGCCGCCATCGGCTTCCTGCAGGGCTACCAGGTCGAAATCCCCCAGCAGGTTGCCGATCTTCTGCAGATTCTCGGCACGCCCGTGGTGAGGCAGCAGGTGCTGCCAGCCACGCGTCAGGTAATGGCGATAACGCTCGGTGCTGATGCCGACCTGGATATTGAAACTGAGCAAGCGCAGGCGACTGTCCGCTGGCAGGCCGCTCGACGCCAAATGGTGTTCGTTGACCTGCGGATCATGCAGGCCAACGATGCGTTCCGAGCCCCAGCGCGGCATGGCGGCGGCGCTTACTTGGCTGCGCGCTCTTTGGCGATCAGCTGGTCGGCCACGCTCAGCGCGCCTTCAGGACCACCAGCGGTGCCCAGGTCGAAACGGTACTTGCCGTTGACCACCATGGTCGGTACGCCGGTGATCTGATAGGCCTGGGCCTTCTTCTTGGCGTCCTCGACCTTGCCTTTGACGGCGAAGGAGTTGTAGGTGCTCAGAAACTTGTCCTTGTCGACGCCTTCGGCTGCCAGGAACTCGGCCATTTCCTCTGGAGTGGCGAGTTTCTTGCCGTTGTGGATGGCCTCGAATACGGCTTTGTGAACCTTGTGCTCGACGCCCATGGCTTCCAGGGTGATGAACAGCTGGCCATGAACGTTCCAGATACCGCCAAACATGGCGGGGATGCGCACGAAGTTGACGTCGGCAGGGAGTTTTTCAACCCAGGGATTGATGGTTGGCTCGAAGGCGTAGCAGTGTGGGCAGCCATACCAGAACAGCTCTACGACCTCGATCTTGCCAGGCACGGCAACCGGAACGGCGCTGCTCAGCTCGACGTAGGTTTTACCGGCTTCAAGCGGCTCGGCAGCTTGAGCGGTCACGCCAAACAGGCTGGCGGTGACGAGAGCGGCGCTGAGAATCAGATTACGCATGCTTTACTCCTGGACAATTTTGGCGCCTCGCGCGACCTGAATTCAGACAGATCATGGCGGGCTTGAGTTCGCTAGTGTAGCGGCAGACGCCATAAAAAAGGGCGGCCTGAGCCACCCTTTATGCTTGCACCGTCAGATTAATCGATCATTAACGTTGCCGCCGCTCAACAGCCTCGGCAACTTGATCGAGCCGGCTTAGTGCAGGCCCTGAATATAGCTGGACACCGCTTCGATGTCTTTGTTGCTCAACTTGGCGGCGATGCTGCGCATGACCATGGTGTCGCCGTCGTTGGTACGGTTGCCTTCGCGGAAGTCGGTCAACTGCTTGGCGACATACTGCGCGTGCTGGCCACCCAGATGAGGGAAGCCGGCCGCTGCGTTACCTGCGCCATTAGGCGAGTGGCAGCCGGTGCACGCTGGCATGCCCTGATCGAGCTTGCCGCCGCGGAACAGTTCTTCGCCGCGGGCCACGACCTTGGGATCGGCGGCACCGACGCTGCCTTTCTGGCTGGCGAAGTAAGCGGCGATGTCCGCCAGGTCCTGATCGCTCAGGTTGGTCAGCAGACCGGTCATTTCCAGCACTTGCCGCTTGCCGGACTTGATATCGTGCAACTGCTTGTCCAGGTACTTTTCCCCCTGACCGGCCAGCTTGGGAAAGTTTGGCGCCATGCTGTTCCCATCAGGGCCGTGGCATGCACCACAGACTGCGGCTTTCGCCTGACCGGCAGCAGCGTCGCCTGCGGCATGGGCTACACCTGTGATGCCCAAGGTCAACAGCAGACTCACGAGTAATTTGTTCATCAGCTAATCCAACTACGGCTAAGGGTTAAGAGTTATGGACCGGGATCACTCGCTCATCCAGTGGATGATGGCTCGGTAATCCTCGGCACTGCAGTCCATGCACAAACCACGCGGCGGCATCGCCTTGAAACCCTGGGTCACGTGTTGCACCAGCGTCTCCATACCTTGCGCCAACCTCGGCGCCCAAGCTTCCTGGTCGCCCTTGCGGGGCGCCGTGGGTAGTTGGCCGGAATGACAAGCCCCACAAACACGGTTGTACACAGCTTCCGGATCCTGTGTAGCCTGAGCGCTGTAAAGCGGCATCAAGACACCGGCAGCTAGCAGCCATTTCGTCATAAAACGACCTTTTCAGGGTTGAGAGCGTGCTGCGTTCTGGTGCGCAGTCAAGGTTTATCGCTCTCGTGTACTTCATCCTACGCTGGGACAAAGCGCACACAAAATCTGCGGCATTATATACTGGCGCTACTGAAACGGAAACGACACCGCTCGCCGCGTCCACTCTCGGCATCGCACTTATCTCGGAAATCCCATGCAACTCAAGAACCCCATCCTCGGTCTGTGCCAACAGGCTACGTTCATGCTCAGCGCCGCCAAAGTCGACCAATGCCCAGACGATGCCGGCTTTGAAGTGGCCTTCGCCGGGCGCTCCAACGCCGGTAAATCCAGCGCCCTGAACACCCTGACCCATGCCAGCCTGGCACGCACCTCGAAAACCCCGGGGCGCACGCAGTTGTTGAACTTCTTCAAGCTAGACGACGATCGCCGTCTGGTCGACCTGCCGGGCTACGGCTACGCCAAGGTGCCGATCCCCCTGAAGCAGCACTGGCAGCGCCACCTGGAAGCCTATCTGGGCAGCCGCGAGAGCCTAAAAGGCCTGATCCTGATGATGGACATCCGGCATCCCATGACCGATTTCGACCTGCTGATGCTGGACTGGGCCGTGGCCAGCGGCATGCCGATGCACATCCTGCTGACCAAGGCCGACAAGCTGACCTATGGCGCGGCCAAGAACACCTTGCTCAAGGTCCAGTCGCAAATCCGCAAGGGCTGGGGCGAAGCGGTCACCATCCAACTGTTCTCGGCCCCCAAGCGCATGGGCCTGGAAGAGGCCTACACCGTATTGGCCGGCTGGATGGAACTGGCCGACAAAGGCGCCGAAACCGAGGCCTGAGAGACGTAGGGAAAATTGCCTGGGGGATGATCAGGCAAGGCAAAAGCGCGGTGCGAAAGCGGAGTTTACTGGCTGTAAATGAGCATTTCGCGCCGCGCTTTTAACGCAGCATGGTCATTTCCCAGGCAATTTGCAGGCAAAAAAAACCCCGGACTTCGTATGGGGAGGGGGAAGTTCGGGGTTCAAGTTCTAGACCGCTAGGGCGGGGTCCAGATATCTGCCAACACTTAACACAACATAGGAGCATCGAAGGGCTTCACCAGCCATTCAGTAACTCTGAGTGGGCTTTCACTGTATTAGTTCCAACGGGTTGCAAAAACTATTGGCAATAATCGATGAAATTTTCCGCGCTAATAGCCATTCGCCAGTTTTTACCGCGACACTATGCCGCGGCAAAAACCACTTAAAAGTGCCCTTAATGGGCCTCATCCCAGTTATTTCCTACCCCGACTTCCACCAATAACGGCACATCCAGGGTCGCGGCACCGCTCATGTAGCCACGAATCTCGTCACGCACCTGGTCCACCAGGTCTTCCCGCACTTCCAGCACCAGTTCGTCGTGCACCTGAAGAATGACCCGAGCATCCAGCTGCGAAGACTCCAGCCAGTTGTCCACCGCCACCATGGCTTTCTTGATGATGTCCGCTGCCGTGCCCTGCATCGGCGCGTTGATCGCCGTGCGCTCGGCACCGGCACGCTCCTGCGGCTTGTTGGAGTTGATATCCGGCAAGTACAGCCGACGCCCGAAGATAGTCTCGACATAGCCCTGGTCCGCCGCCTGGGCGCGGGTCCGATCCATGTATTCGCGAACCCCCGGATAGCGGGCGAAATAGGTATCGATGTAGGCCTTGGCCTGTTTGGTATCAACACCAATGTCCTTGCCCAGCTTCTGCGCGCCCATGCCGTAGATCAGCCCGAAGTTGATGGCCTTGGCGCTGCGACGCTGATCGGACGTCACATCCTTGAGCTCCACCTTGAACACTTCGGCCGCAGTGGCGGTGTGCACATCCAGGTTGTTGCGGAAGGCATTGAGCAGGCCTTCGTCCCGGGACAGGTGCGCCATGATCCGCAGCTCGATCTGCGAATAGTCCGCCGCCAGCAGCTTGTAGCCGGGCGGTGCGATAAAGGCCTGGCGAATGCGCCGGCCCTCGGCGGTACGCACGGGGATGTTCTGCAGGTTCGGATCGCTGGAGGACAACCGGCCGGTAGAAGCCACCGCCTGATGGTAGGAGGTATGGATACGTCCGGTACGCGGATTGATCTGCTCCGGCAGACGATCGGTGTAGGTGCTTTTCAGCTTGCTCATGGAGCGGTACTGCATCAGCACCCGCGGCAGCGGATAGTCGTCTTCGGCGAGCTTGGCCAACACCTCTTCAGCCGTGGAGGGCTGGCCCTTGGCAGTCTTTTTCAGCACTGGCAGGCCAAGCTTGTCGTAGAGGATGGACCCCAGTTGCTTGGGCGACCCCAGGTTGAACTCCTCACCGGCAATCTCGAAGGCTTCGCGCTCCAGGGCCACCATCTTGTCCCCCAGCTCGATGCTCTGCACGCCTAGAAGCTTGTCATCCACCAGCGCGCCCTGGCGCTCGATGCGTGCCAGGACCGGCACCAATGGCATCTCGATATCGGTGAGCACGCTGGCCAGACTCGGGATGGCAGTCAGTTTTTCGAAGAGCGCCTGATGCAGACGCAGGGTGATATCGGCATCTTCCGCGGCGTAGGGGCCGGCCTGCTCGAGCGGAATCTGGTCGAAGGTCAGCTGCTTGGCACCCTTGCCGGCGATGTCCTGGAAGCTCACGGTGGTGTGGTCCAGGTACTTCTGCGCGAGGCTGTCCATGTCATGGCGGGTGGCGGTGGAGTTGAGCACGTAGGATTCGAGCATGGTGTCGAATGCGATGCCGCGCACGGTGATGCCATTGGCCTGGTCACCGCCAATCGCGCAATTGGCCAGGATGTTCATGTCGAACTTGGCGTGCTGACCGACCTTGAGCAGCTTGGGATCTTCCAGCAACGGCTTCAGGGCCAGCAGCACGGTGTCGCGGTCCAACTGCTCCGGCGCACCCAGGTAGGAATGGGTCAACGGGATGTAAGCCGCTTCCCCGGCCTTGACCGCAAACGACAGCCCCACCAGTTGCGCCTGCTGAGCATCGATGCCGGTGGTCTCGGTATCGAAGGCAATCAGCTTGGCGTTCTTCAGCTTCTCCAGCCAGACGGCAAAACGCTCCTGGTCGAGGATGGTTTCGTACTGCAGCTCAAGCGGTGCCTGTTCGGCGGCCGGCGGTTGCGGCGCAGCGGCCGGCGCCGTCTGGGCACCACTGAGCTCGACGCGTTTGGCGTCGCGCTGCAACTCATCGAGCCAGCTCTTGAATTCCAGCAGGCTGTAGAGCTCCATCAGCTTCTCGCGATCCGGCTCGCCCAGGTGCAGGTCGTCGAGCCCGATATCCAGTGGCACGTCCACCTTGATGGTTGCCAGCTGATAGGAGAGGAAGGCCATTTCCTTGTGTTCTTCGAGCTTGGCCGGCAGGGTCTTGGCCCCGCGAATCGGCAGGGTCGGCACGATATCGAGCTGCTCGTACAGTTCCTTGAGCCCGCCATTGACCCCCACCAGCAGCCCGGAAGCGGTCTTCGGACCAATGCCCGGCACCCCAGGGATGTTGTCGGAAGAGTCGCCCATCAACGCCAGGTAATCGATGATCTGCTCGGGAGCGACACCGAATTTCTCCTTCACGCCCTCCACATCCATGCTGCTACCGGACATGGTGTTGACCAGGGTAATGTGCCCATCCACCAACTGGGCCATGTCCTTGTCGCCGGTGGAGATCACCACCGGACGATCCGCCGCCGCGCTGCTGCGGGCCAGGGTGCCGATCACGTCGTCGGCCTCGACCCCTTCCACACACAGCAACGGGAAACCCAGGGCGATCACACTGGCGTGCAAGGGCTCGATCTGCACCCGCATATCGTCGGGCATGCTCGGACGGTTGGCCTTGTATTCGGCATACATGTCATCGCGGAAGGTCCCGCCCTTGGCGTCGAAGACCACCGCGAACGGGCTGTCCGGGTACTGCTTGCGCAGACTCTTGAGCATGTTCAGCACGCCCTTGACCGCGCCCGTGGGCAGGCCTTTGGAAGTGGTCAAAGGTGGCAACGCATGAAACGCGCGGTACAGATAAGAAGAACCGTCCACCAGGACGAGGGGGGCTTGGCTCATGAGCGGGATCAACCTTTTCGGCGGGTCCGGCGCTAGAATAGCGGGACCGTTGACGACAAAGGGACAAGGTTATCATGCGCACACTAAATCGCTTGCTGCTGGCCGGCTTGATTGCAATCGCTCCAATGGCCGTGATCGCCGCAGAAGATGCGCCGTCAGCGGACCCGCAAGTCACCATTCGCACGGAAGGCGACAAGACCATCCAGGAATACCGGCAAAATGGCTTTCTGTATGCCATCAAGGTCACGCCCAAGGGCGGCAAGCCCTACTTCCTGGTGCGCGCTGATGGCTCCGACGGTAACTTCATCCGTTCGGATCAGCCCGATATGCTGATCCCTGCGTGGAAAATCTTTGAGTGGTAAGCCACTCCGACTTCAACTCAATGGCGCTGGCTCAATAGCGGCGCCCGTACTGGCAGTTTTTAACCATGTCTGTGTTCACCCCCCTGGCTCGGCCCGAGCTGGAAACCTTTCTCGCCCCGTATGGGCTCGGCCGCCTGCTTGACTTCCAGGGGATCGCCGCTGGTAGCGAAAACACCAACTTCTTCATCAGCCTGGAACAGGGCGAGTTCGTCCTGACCCTGGTGGAACGCGGCCCGGTCCAGGAAATGCCGTTCTTCATCGAACTGCTGGACGTGCTGCACCAGGCCAACCTGCCGGTGCCGTATGCCCTGCGCACCCGCGACGGCGTCGCCCTGCGCGAGCTGGCGGGCAAGCCGGCGCTGCTGCAACCGCGCCTGGCGGGCAAGCACATCAAGCAAGCCAACGCCCAGCATTGCGCCCAGGTCGGTGAGTTGCTCGGGCACCTGCACGTGGCCACCAAGGACAACATGATCAAGCGCAAGACCGATCGTGGCCTGGACTGGATGCAGGAAGAGGGCGCGCAACTGCTGTCGCACCTGGATGCTGCCGCTCAAGACCTGCTGCAGCGAGCGCTGGATGAAATCGTCGCACAGAAGGCGCGGATCCTGGCCCTGCCCAGGGCCAACATCCACGCCGATCTGTTTCGCGACAACGCCATGTTCGAAGGCACCCACCTGACCGGCCTGATCGATTTCTACAACGCTTGCTCGGGGCCGATGCTCTACGACGTGGCCATTGCCTTGAACGACTGGTGTTCCGACGCCGAAGGCCTGATCGACGGCCAGCGGGCCCGGGCCCTGCTCGGCGCCTACGCCACCCTGCGGCCCTTCACTGCCGCCGAGGCCGAACTCTGGCCGACCATGCTGCGAGTGGCCTGCGTGCGCTTCTGGCTGTCACGGCTGATTGCCGCCGAGAGCTTCGCCGGGCAGGACGTGCTGATTCACGACCCGATGGAGTTCCAGCAGCGCCTGGCACAGCGGCAACAGATCAGCATCGCGCTGCCGTTCGCCCTGTAAAAAGCTTCGCGGGCCAGCCCGCTCCTACAGAGCGCACCTGTAGGAGCGGGCTGGCCCGCGAAAGACACCCCGCAACAATCCCTGCTTAAAGCTGCTCCAGGCAGCCCGCCAGATCATTGCCCAACTTCTCCAGCACCTGCTCATAACCTTGGGCAGTAGCCGGTGTGTACCCACCCAACGCATCCAGCTCCGCCAGCTTCACCGGCAGGCCGGCGACCAGGGTTTCCGCCAACCGCGGACGCAAAGGCGGCTCGCTGAACACGCAAGTCTTGCCCACTTGCTGCAAGCGTGCGCGCATGGCGGCGACATGCTGGGCCCCCGGCTGGACTTCAGCCGCAACGCTGAAGACTCCGGTGTGCTTGAGGCCATAGGCGTCTTCGAAGTAGTCGAAGGCTTCGTGGAAGACGAAGTAAGGCTTGCCGGCGATGCCCGCCAGACGGGTTTTCAAGCGGGCGTCCAGGGCGTCCAGACGCTCATTGAAGGCTTTCAGGTTGCTCTGGTAGCGAGCGGCATTGGCCGGGTCGGCGGCGCTCAGGTCGGCGGTCATGCGGGCGGCGATCACCCGAGCGTTGACCGGCGACAGCCACAGGTGCGCATCCAGGGTGCCGGGGCGATGATCATGGTCATGTTCATCGGCATCTTCGCCATGAGAATGGCTATCTTCGGCGAAATGACGCAGTTTCATGCCCGGCAACTCCTGCACTGCCACCGACGGCAGGCTGCGGCCCTTGAGCACCCGCGGCAAGAAACCTTCCATGTCCGGGCCGATCCAGTACAGCAGGTCGACGCTCTGCACCTTGCGCACGTCCGAAGGGCGCAACGCGTAGTTGTGTGGCGACGCCCCCGGCGGCAGCAATACCTCGGGCACCGCCACGCCGTCCTGCACCGCGGCGGCAATCAGCTGCAAGGGTTTGATGCTGGTGAGTACCCGGACTTCGGCCTGGGCCGAGCCGATCGCGAACAGGCTGAAGGTAAAAGCGACAAAAAGGCGAAAAAGTGTGGGCACGATGGACACTCGAAGAGGCGAGAACGGGTAACATAATAACGTCTCTCACAAACCTCGTCGCCGCTCATGCCTAAAACACCCCTTGCCAGCCGTCCACACGACCACTCTCACTGCGTGCACAGCGCACTGTCTGAGGCCGACGCTCTGTGCGCACGGCAAGGCCTGCGCCTGACCGCCCTGCGCCGGCGGGTGCTGGAGTTGGTGTGGCAAAGCCACAAGCCCCTGGGCGCCTACGACATCCTGGCCGTGCTCAGCGAGCAGGACGGCCGCCGCGCCGCGCCGCCAACGGTGTACCGGGCGCTGGATTTCCTCCTGGAAAACGGCCTGGTGCACCGCATCGCCTCGCTCAACGCCTTTGTCGGCTGCAACCATCCGGAGCACGCGCATCAGGGCCAGTTCCTGATCTGCCGCGAGTGCCACGCGGCCATCGAGCTGGAGCAGAAGTCCATCAGCGACGCCATCGTCACCAGCGCCCGCGACGTCGGTTTCGTGGTCGAGGGCCAGACTGTCGAAGTGGTCGGGCTCTGCTCGGGCTGCCAGGGGGCTTGATGAGCACAGCGTTGATCCGCCTCGAGCAGGTCGGGGTGACCTTTGCCGGGCAGAGCGTGCTGGACAATATCCAGCTCAGCGTCGAGCCCGGGCAGATCGTCACCCTGATCGGCCCCAACGGCGCCGGCAAGACCACCCTGGTACGCGCCGTGCTCGGCTTGCTCAAGCCCGACAGCGGCAGCGTCTGGCGCAAACCCAGGCTGCGAGTCGGTTACATGCCGCAAAAGCTCCATGTCGACCCGACCCTGCCGCTGTCGGTGCTGCGCTTTCTGCGCCTGGTGCCCGGGGTCGATCGCAGCCGAGCGCTGGCAGCCCTCAAGGAAGTCGGCGCCGAACAGGTGATCGACAGCCCGGTGCAAAGCATTTCCGGCGGCGAGATGCAGCGCGTGCTGCTGGCCCGGGCCCTGCTGCGCGAGCCTGAGCTGCTGGTGCTCGACGAACCGGTGCAAGGCGTCGACGTGGCCGGCCAGGCCGAGCTCTACAGCCTGATCACCCGCCTGCGGGATCGTCACGGCTGTGGCGTGCTGATGGTCTCCCACGACCTGCACCTGGTGATGAGCACCACCGACCAGGTGGTCTGCCTCAACCGCCACGTCTGCTGCTCCGGGCACCCCGAGCAGGTCAGCGGCGACCCAGCCTTCGTCGAGCTGTTCGGCAAGAACGCGCCGAGCCTGGCGATCTACCACCATCACCACGATCACGCCCATGACCTGCATGGCTCGGTGGTCACCCAGCCCGCCGCGGGCCACGTCCATGTCCACGGAGAAAACTGCAAGCATGGCTGATTTTCTGCTCTACGCCCTGCTCGCAGGTCTGGCTCTGGCGGTGGTTGCCGGACCCTTGGGTTCGTTCGTGGTCTGGCGGCGCATGGCCTACTTTGGCGACACCCTGTCCCACGCCGCGCTCCTGGGGGTGGCCCTGGGTTTCCTGCTGGATGTCAGCCCGGCGGTGGCCGTCACCGTGGGCTGCCTGTTGCTGGCGGTGCTGCTGGTGACCCTGCAACAACGCCAGCCCCTGGCATCCGACACGCTGCTGGGGATTCTTGCTCCCAGCACCCTGTCCCTGGGCCTGGTGGTACTAAGCTTCATGCATGAAGTGCGGATCGACCTGATGGCCTACCTGTTCGGTGACCTGCTAGCGATCAGCCCCGGTGACCTGGCGTGGATTCTCGGCGGCAGCACGGCGGTGCTGTTGCTGCTGGTGACACTGTGGCGGCCCCTGCTGGCGATCACCGTGCACGAGGAACTGGCCAAGGTCGAAGGCCTGCCCGTGGCGTCGCTGCGCCTGGCGCTGATGCTGCTGATCGCCGTGGTGATTGCGGTGGCGATGAAAATTGTCGGGGTGTTGCTGATTACCTCGCTGCTGATCATCCCGGCCGCTGCGGCACAGCGTCACGCCCGCTCGCCGGAGCAGATGGCCCTGGGCGCAAGCCTGCTGGGCATGCTCGCGGTCTGTGGCGGACTGGCGCTGTCCTGGTTCAAGGACACCCCGGCCGGACCGTCGATCGTGGTGGTGGCCGCCGCACTGTTTCTGCTGAGTTTTGTTCTGCCCCGTCGAGGGGTGTAGACTTGCTCGCTTTTTGCGCAATTAGAGAGTCGCAGGAATGAAGCCGTTCGCCTCCCGTTATCTGCTCCTTGTCGCATTCTCCCTGCTGTTGGGGGCCTGCCAAAGCACGCCACCGGCGACCACCGAGGTCCCCGATGCGCGGGCCACGGCCATCGCGCAGCTGGAACAAAACATTGCCAGCAACGAGCTGGCGACAGCGGAAGATCAACTGAGCGCCTTGCAGGCACAAACTCCTGACGACCCGCAGTTGGTGCAATACCAGCGGCAGATTGCCGAGGCCTACCTGCAACGCAGTCAGATCGTCCTGCAAAAGGGCGACGTGAATGCCGCCGCCACCGCCCTGAGTCGCGCTCGGGCGCTGATGCCCAAGGCACCGGCGCTGACCGGTGGGGTCAACAACGCCATTGCCCACGCGCGCAAGGCCGAACTGGAGCAGGCCGAAGCCGCCTTGAAGGCCGCCGAGGCGCGTCCAGCGGCCCGGCTGATCGACCCTGCGGCCCAGAGCACCACCATCGCCTTGAACGTCACCGATATCCGCAAGCTGCGTAAGCAACTCGATGCGCTGGCCGCCGATGTGGTGAATTACCAGTGCGACGTGAGCATCCAGGTGCCGCGCACCGAGGATTACCCTTGGTTTTCGACCCTGCTCGGCAAGCGGGTGAAGAAGCTCGACCCGGACTTCGAGCAGAAAATCAGCCGGCAGATCGTGCGCCATGTACCGGCGCAGATGGTGCTGACTCCGCGCAAGGCGCAGTAAAGCCTTCGCCGGCAAGCCGGCTCCTACGCGGAGCGAGCTTGTCGGCGAAAGTGTGTTCAGGCCGGGATTGCCTTGGCCTTTTCCTCTCGATCCCAGACCCGATGCTGGCCAATGGCGGCAAAGAACGCCTTGAATGCCTTGGCATCTCCTCCAACGATCAAGCCCTTGTCCGCTTCCAGCCCGAGCACCGCCAACAGCTCCCGGGCTTCGCCGTGCAAGGCAATCGCCTTGAGATGCTTGTAGGCCTCCAACAGGTAATGCAAAGCCACGCCATTGCCGCTCAGGGCCTTGATCGACTGCGCACCACCCGGCACGAACACCGCGTCGAAGGCCACTGAGGGCAAGCCCTCCATGGAGGCATCCACCGCCAGGCGCTGGCCATCCGCAGTGGTCACCGGCGCTGAGGTCGGGCCCAGCAGCTTGGCGTGTGCCCCTTCGGCCTTGAGAGCCTTCCGCAACGCCTCAATCGCTGCACCATCAACGCCGTTGGCCGCAAGAATCGCCACTTTCCGCGTTTTGATATGCCCCGGCAGCAGGTTCGCCTGGCTCAGGGCCGGCGAACGTGTGAGCGACGTCTTGCGCTCTGCCACAGTGGCCTTCTTCGGCGCGGCCAAGCCCAGGTTCTCGGCCACGCGCGCGGCCAGGTGCAGATCGATGTTGGCGAGGATCTCGTTCACTTGCCGCTCACGGATCCACTGCCGCTCGACCTTGCCCAGCTCGAAGCTGTAGGCCGCGATGATGTGTTCCTGCTCGTGCTTGCTCATGCTGTTGAAGAACAGCCGCGCCTGGGAGAAATGATCGCCGAACGACTCGCTGCGCTGGCGGATCTTGTGAGCATCGATGCGCTCGTTATAACTCTCGAAACCACCATCCTGGGCCGCCGGCGGGGTTTCCTTCGGCCAGCCACCATCGATGGAGTTCGGCTCGTAGGCAGCCCGCCCCCTGTCGATGGTGCTGCGGTGCATGGCGTCGCGCTGCCCGTTGTGCAAAGGCGTCAGCGGCCGATTGATCGGCAGCTCATGAAAGTTCGGCCCACCCAGGCGACTGATCTGGGTATCGGTGTAGGAAAACAGCCGCCCTTGCAGCAGCGGGTCATTGGAGAAATCGATCCCCGGCACGATGTGCCCCGGGCAGAAGGCGACCTGCTCGGTTTCGGCAAAATAATTGTCGGGGTTGCGGTTGAGCACCATCTTGCCCAGGGGCGTGATCGGCACCAGTTCCTCGGGGATCAGCTTGGTGGGGTCGAGAATGTCGAAGTCGAAGTTGTGTTCGTCTTCTTCGGCGATGATCTGCACGCCGAACTCCCACTCCGGGTAATCCCCGGCCTCGATGGCATCCCACAGGTCACGGCGATGGAAGTCGGTGTCCTTGCCCGCCAGCTTCTGCGCCTCGTCCCAGACCAGGGAACAGGTACCCACCGTCGGCCGCCAGTGAAACTTGACGAAGCTTGCGCGCCCCTCGGCGTTGATCAGGCGGAAGGTGTGCACGCCAAAGCCCTGCATGCTGCGCAGGCTTTTCGGAATGGCCCGGTCGGACATGGCCCAGATCACCATGTGCGCCGATTCCGGCTGCAGGGAGACGAAGTCCCAGAAGGTGTCGTGGGCCGAGCCGCCGGTGGGGATTTCGTTATGCGGCTCGGGCTTCACCGCATGCACGAAGTCGGGGAACTTGATCGCGTCCTGGATGAAGAACACCGGCATGTTGTTGCCCACCAGGTCGAAGTTGCCTTCGTCGGTGAAGAACTTCACTGCAAATCCCCGGACATCGCGCACGGTATCGCCGGAGCCTCTTGGTCCCTGGACCGTGGAAAAGCGCACGAACACCGGGGTCTTCTTCTGCGGATCGCGCAGGAAACCGGCCTTGGTCAGCGCCGAATGATTGTCGTAGCTCTGGAAGTAGCCATGGGCGCCAACACCGCGGGCATGGACGATGCGCTCGGGAATCCGCTCATGGTCGAAGTGGGTGATCTTCTCCCGCATGATGAAGTCTTCCAGCAGCGAAGGACCACGAGCGCCGGCCTTGAGGCTGTTCTGGTTGTCGGCGACCTTCACCCCCTGATTGGTCCGCAGGGCCTGGCCCGTGGCGTCGGAGCGGAACGGCTCCAGGCTCTGCAACTTGGTGTTGCTGTTGCCCCGGTCCAGGGTATCGGTCCCGGCCATCTGGCTTTTCGGGGCATTGGTTTTTTTCGTACTCATCAGGCAAGAACTCCTCGTTGGCGAAACCCCTGGCGCGCCGGGGCTTCGTGAACACAGGCCCACAGGCACGGCACCTGGGGCTTTTCGAGTGGCTTAAGTAGTGACTGACGAGAAACCGCGAGCGTTCCTTTTTTATGACCTTTGATCGCGTTATCGCCAAATGGCAGGATGATCGCGAAATAAATGCTAAGAACCTCTATACGGACAGGCTAAAATGCGCGCCCGGCTAACCGCTGATCCTTTTCTAACGCGCCCCACAAGGTTCGCTACGTGATCGAGTTTCAAAACGTCCATAAAACCTACCGGGTCGCCGGTAAGGATATTCCCGCCCTGCACCCGACCAGTCTTCGGGTCGAGAATGGCCAGGTGTTCGGCCTGATCGGTCATTCCGGGGCGGGCAAAAGTACCCTGCTGCGCCTGATCAACCGCCTGGAAAACCCCAGCGGCGGCCAGATCATAGTCGACGATGAAGAAGTCACCGCGCTGGATGCCAATGGCCTGCGCCGCTTCCGGCAACAGGTCGGAATGATTTTCCAGCACTTCAACCTGCTGTCCTCCAAGACCGTGGCCGACAACGTCGCGCTGCCCCTGACCCTGGCCGGCGAGCTGTCGCGCAGCGACATCGAGCGCCGCGTCGCCGAGTTGCTGGACCGGGTCGGCCTGGCCGACCACGCCAAGAAATACCCGGCGCAGCTGTCCGGCGGCCAGAAGCAGCGCGTCGGCATCGCCCGCGCCCTGGCCACCAAGCCGAAGATCCTGCTGTGCGACGAAGCCACCAGCGCCCTCGATCCGCAGACCACCGCGTCGGTCCTGCAACTGCTGGCCGAGATCAACCGCGAACTGAAGCTGACCATCGTGCTGATCACCCACGAGATGGACGTGATCCGTCGCGTCTGCGATCAGGTAGCGGTGATGGACGCCGGCCAGATCGTCGAACAAGGGCCGGTGGCCGAGGTGTTCCTGCACCCCAAGCACCCGACCACCAAGCGCTTCGTCCAGGAAGACGAGCAGATCGACGAGAACGAGCAGCGCGACGACTTCGCCCATGTGCCGGGGCGCATCGTGCGCCTGACCTTCCAGGGCGAGGCCACCTACGCACCGCTGCTGGGCACCGTGGCCCGGGAGACCGGGGTCGACTACAGCATCCTCGCCGGACGCATCGACCGCATCAAAGACACCCCTTACGGGCAACTGACCCTGGCCATCACCGGCGGTGACATGGAAGCGGCCTTCGCCCGCTTCACCGCGGCGGATGTCCACATGGAGGTGCTGCGCTGATGGATACCTTCTTCGCCAACATCGACTGGCTGGAAATCTGGCTGGCCACCGGCGACACCCTGATGATGCTCGGCGGTTCGCTGCTGTTCACCGTGCTCCTGGGCCTGCCCCTGGGCGTGCTGCTGTTCCTCTGCAGCCCGCGCCAGCTGCTGGAGCAGAAGAGCCTCTACGCGCTGCTGTCGCTGATGGTGAACATCCTGCGCTCGCTGCCGTTCATCATCCTGCTGATCGTGATGATTCCCTTCACCGTATTGATCACCGGCACGTCGCTGGGGGTTGCCGGGGCCATTCCGCCGCTGGTGGTGGGCGCCACGCCGTTCTTTGCCCGGTTGGTGGAAACCGCCCTGCGCGAAGTCGACCGCGGCATCATCGAAGCCACCCAGTCCATGGGCGCCAGCACTCGGCAGATCATTACCAACGCCTTGCTCCCGGAAGCCCGCCCGGGCATCTTTGCCGCTATCACCGTGACCGCCATTACCCTGGTGTCGTATACCGCCATGGCGGGCGTGGTGGGTGCTGGCGGCCTCGGCGACCTGGCGATCCGCTTCGGCTACCAGCGTTTCCAGACCGATGTGATGGTGGTGACCGTAGTGTTGCTGCTGGTGCTGGTCCAGGTTCTGCAAACCGTCGGCGATAAGCTGGTGGTGCATTTTTCCCGCAAATAATTGCAAACGCCGGCCCTGGCCGGCAGGCGCCCGGGGTCGGGCGACTTACAAGGAGCTTGTTCGATGAAAAAACTACTCGTCGCTTTCGCAGCCGTTGCCGCGTTCTCCGCGCACGCCGCCGAAACCCTGAGCGTGGCCGCCACACCGGTGCCCCACGCCGAGATCCTGGAGTTCGTCAAACCGGCCCTGGCCAAAGAAGGCGTGGACCTGAAGGTCAAGGTCTTCACCGACTACGTGCAGCCCAACGTGCAAGTGGCCGAGAAACGCCTGGACGCCAACTTCTTCCAGCACCAGCCGTACCTGGATGAGTTCAACAAGACCAAGGGCACCAAGCTGGTGAGCGTGGCCGGCGTGCACGTGGAGCCCCTGGGCGCCTACTCCAGCAAGTACAAGCAGCTCTCCGAACTGCCGGGCGGCGCCACCGTGGTGATCCCCAACGACGCCACCAACGGTGGCCGCGCGCTGTTGCTGCTGGACAAGGCTGGCCTGATCAAGCTCAAGGATTCGAACAGCATCCTGGCCACCGTCAAGGACATCACCGAGAACCCCAAGGACCTGAAGTTCCGTGAACTGGAAGCCGCCACCATCCCGCGCGTGCTGACCCAGGTCGACCTGGCCCTGATCAACACCAACTACGCCCTGGAAGCCAAGCTGGACCCGTCCAAGGACGCCCTGGTGATCGAAGGCAAGGACTCGCCTTACGTGAACATCCTGGTAGCCCGTCCTGACGACAAGGACTCGGACGCCATGAAGAAGCTGGTCGCGGCCCTGCACAGCCCGGAAGTGAAGCAGTTCATTCTCGAGAAGTACAAAGGCGCCATCGTGCCGGCGTTCTGATCGGTTGCAGAAACACAAACGGGGCGCCTTGGGGCGCCCCGTTTTGTTTGTGGCCGCTGCCCTGGGCCTCAGGAGCACGTCCTCTTCGAGGCCGATCGCAGCCTGCGGCAGCGGCTACAGGGTTCAGCGGTTCAGCGGTTCAGCGGTTCAGCGGTTCAAGCATGCCGCGTTATTGGCGCTGCAACATCAGCGGCAGCTGGGCCACCAGCTTCTGGTTGTTCAACGGCGCGCGGATAAAACCGCGCTGGCGGCCGTCCGGGCCGATCACCGCCAGGTTGCCGCTGTGGTCCACGGTGTAGTTGGGCTTGCTGGTGTCCGCCGGAATGAACGGAATGCTCACGGCATTGGCCAGCTTCTGCAGGTCTTCCACCGAGGCGGCGGTCAGGCCCTTGAAGTCCTTGTCGAAGTAGCCCAGGTACTGCTTGAGCTGCTGCGGCGTATCGCGGTTGGGGTCGACGCTGACCAGGATCACCTGCAGCTTGTCCACCGCCTCCTTGGGCAGCTCGCTCTTGATCTGCCGCAGCTGGGCCAGGGTGGTGGGGCAGATGTCCGGGCAGAAGGTGTAGCCGAAGAACAGCAGCGACCATTTGCCCTTCAACTCGTCGATCACCACCGGCTGGCCATCCTGGTCGAGCATCTTCACCGCCGGCAGCGTGCGGCTCTGGGGCAGGAGAATGATGCCGGCATCGATCAGTGCGGTGGGATCGCCCTGACCCTTGCCGGACAGTACTTTGTTGACGGTCAGCCCCAGGACCAGGGCCACCAGCGCAACGAGAATAAAGACGGTTTTCTGAGTTCGAGTCATAGGTTCAACAATAGGTAGTGGTCTACGAGCAGGGCGATGAACAGCAGGAACAAGTAATAAATAGAGTACTTGAAGGTGTTGATCGCCGCGTGCGGCCGAGTGCCACGGTACAGCACCCAGGCCCATTGCAGGAAGCGCCCGCCCAGGGCCAGGGCGCACACCAGGTACAGCACGCCGCTCATGTGGATGGCATAAGGCAGCAGGCTCACCGCCAGCAGGGCAAAGGTATAGAGCAGGATGTGCACCTTGGTGTAATGCTCGCCGTGGGTCACCGGCAGCATCGGGATATCGGCCTTGGCGTACTCCTCCTTGCGATGGATGGCCAGGGCCCAGAAGTGCGGCGGGGTCCAGGCGAAGATGATCAGCACCAGCAGCAGCGGCTCGGCGCTCAGGTGCCCGGTGGCGGCGACCCAGCCCAACAGCGGCGGAGCCGCGCCAGCCAGCCCGCCGATCACGATGTTCTGCGGCGTCGCGCGCTTCAGAAAGCCGGTGTAGACCACCGCGTAGCCCAGCAGGGAAGCCAGGGTCAGCCAGGCCGTGAGCGGGTTGGTAAAGGCCAGCAGCAGCGCCTGCCCGGCCACCGCCAGCAACAGTGCAAAGGCCAGCGCTGCCCGTGGCGAGACCCGGCCTTCGGCCAGGGGCCGCTTGTGGGTCCGGGCCATCAGCGCATCGATGCGCCGGTCCACCACATGGTTGACCGCCGCCGCGCCGCCCGCGCACAGGGCAATGCCCAGGTTGCCGAACACCAGCACCGTCCACGGCACCCCGGCGCGGGTGGCGAGGAACATGCCCACCAGGGAGGTGATCAGCATCAGCACCACCACCTTGGGTTTGGTCAGTTCCAGGTAATCACGCCAGATCGCCCGGGGCTGCTGACGTTCGCCAATCAGAGTCGCCATGGCATCTCTCCTTTGATGGTGATGGGACCGGCCACCTGTTTGCGCGGGCTCAGACGCCAGCCCAGGGGCAGGCGATCCCGGGCCTGCACCAGGCTGGTACGAGCGTGATAATTGACCAGCACCAGGGTCAGCAGCAGCGCCGCGCCCCCGGCGTTGTGCGCCACCGCCACCGGCAGGGGCAGGTGAAACAGCACGTTGCTGACGCCCAGGCTGATCTGCGTCCCCAGGGCCAGCAGCACCAGCCCGGCCAGACGGGTCATGCCGGTTTGCCGCAGTTGCCAGGCCAGCCCCAGCAACACCAGGGTCACCAGCACCGCGCCCACCCGGTGGGTCATGTGAATGGCGGTGCGGGCATCGCTGTCCAATTGCCCGCCCAGATAGTTGGGGCCGATGTGCTGGGTCAGGTGAAAGCCGTTGGCAAAATCCATGTTCGGCCACCACTGGCCGTGGCAGGTGGGCAGGTCGATACAGGCCACCGCCGCATAGTTGGAACTGACCCAGCCGCCCAGGGCGATCTGCCCGATCACCAGCACCAGCCCGGCCGTGGCCCAGTATTGCAGACGGCGCGGCACGATCAGCGCCGGCAGTACGCCGGACAGGCGCAAGGTCAGCAGGAACAGCAGGCTCAAGGTGGCGAAACCGCCCAGCAGGTGCGCGGTGACCACTTGCGGCCAGAGCTTGAGGGTCACCGTCCACATGCCGAAGGCCGCCTGGGCGAACACCACCGCCAGGAGGAACAGCGGCAGCTTCAAGGGCTGCCCGGGATGCCGGCGATGGCTCCAGGCGCGGGCCGCCAGCAGCACGATCAACAGCCCCAGGGTCCCGGCGAAATAGCGGTGGATCATCTCGTTCCAGCCCTTGTGGGCTTCCACCGGGGTATCGGGAAAGTGCCGCTCGGCATGGGCCAGCTGCGCCTCGCTTTGCGGCACGCTGATAAAGCCGTAGCAGCCGGGCCAGTCCGGACAGCCCAGGCCCGCGTGGGTCAGCCGGGTGTAGGCGCCGAGCAACACCACGATCAGGGCCAGCAAGGTGGCCAACAACGCGAGGCGAAATCCAGGTTTGGCCATGACGATGCCCTTATCCGATGTTCGACAGTTTCAGCAGGTGGCGCAGGTCGTTGAGCAGATCCTTGCCGTTGACCCGAGCGTCGTAGCGCAACACCAGGTTGCTGTGGGGATCGACGATCCACAGCTGCGGCGCCTCCTTGTCGTTGGCGCCTTTGGTGAAGGTCGCCAGGTCCAGGGGATAGCGTTGCAACTGCGGGTATTCGCGCTGCAACTTGGCTTCGTATTCGGCGCTCAGGGGCTGGGCACTGGCCAGGGCATGGCTGGCCCGGGAAGCGTCGCGCCCCAGGGCCACCTGGATCTGCCGCGCCAGGTACACCAACTGCTGGCAGTCCGCCTCGCAGGCCTTGGGCGCGGTGACCAGGATCTGCCAGCGATCCTCCTCGGCCTGCACGCCGATCTGCGCCCGGGTCTGGCCATTGCCGATCAGCTCGCCGTGGTAACTGCGGCTTTCCGGCACCCAGAACTGCAGCTTGTACATGCCAGTGGCGAGGATCATCGGGCCGATCACCATCAGCAGGATCAGCACCAGTTGCCAGCGCCCACGACGCCGGTTGGGCGCCTGGGCGTCAGAGATGTTGGGTGGATTCATGGCCGTTCCCATGGCGTTTCTCCCGTGCGTTGTGCCAGCCGAAATACAGATAGAGGAGCAGCAGGGCCAGGGCCATGGCGAACCACTGCACGGCGTAGCCCTGGTGTTTTTCCGGCCCCATGGCCACCACCGGCCAAGCCGTCAGGTAGGCGCCCGGACCGGACTCCTGGCGCACCTCGTGATTGAAGCCAATGCGCCCCAGCTCGGCCCAGAGCGCCTCCGGGGCCACGGCGGTGATCAGTCGCGGCCAGCGCGCAGCGGCCGGATCGGCATGCAGTTGGAACACCGCGCCCGGAGAAACGTAGACCCAGGCATCCAGGCTCAGGCTCTGCTCCGGGGTGCTGAATACCGGCGGCGTGCGCCGGTCGGGCCAGGGCAGCCAGCCGCGATTGACCAGCAGCCAGCGCCCGCTGGTCTGATCGAGGAAGGGTTGCAGCAACTCGACCCCGGCCTGGCCGTCGTGCAGGCGGTTGTCCAGCAGCAGGCTGTGCTCGGCATCGAAATGGCCGTACAGGCGCAGTCGGCGAAAGGCCGGATCCTCGGCGCCCAGCAACTCCAACAGCGGCACCGGCTGGGCCACGCGGCGCTCGGCGTAACTGGCCAGCAACTGGCGTTTCTGCTCGCCGCGCCCCAACTGCCAGAAGCCCAGGTAAACCAGCACCGGCAGCAGCAACAGCACCACCAGGGACGGCACCACGCCGGGCCGGAAGCCTTTCATGAGCGGCCCGCAAGCTTGAGAAATCCACTCGCTATACTGCTGTACATCGCGTTTCCCCCCGGAGTCCCACCATGCTCAAAGCCGCCATCGTCCTGATGCTGATCGCCACGGTGATCAGCCTGTTCAGCGGCCTGTTCTTTCTGGTCAAGGACGACAGCCAATCCAAGCGCCTGGTGACCGCCCTGAGTATTCGGGTGTGCCTGGCCGCGATCACCGTGGGCTTGATCGCCTGGGGTTTCTTCAGCGGCCAGCTGGTGTCCCACGCGCCCTGGTAGGGCGCTTCAGAGCACGTAGACGAAGACGAACAGGCCGATCCACACCACATCGACGAAGTGCCAGTACCAGCTCGCCGCCTCGAAGCCGAACTGATGCTCGGCGTCGAAATGCCCACGCAGGATGCGCATCAGCATCACGAACAGGATCAGGGTGCCAATGGTCACGTGGGCGCCGTGGAAACCGGTGAGCATGAAGAAGGTGGCGCCGTAGATCCCCGAGCCCAGGGTCAGCCCCAGCTCGTGGTAGGCGTGGATGTATTCCTCGGCCTGGAAACCGAGGAAGGCGCAGCCCAGCAGCACGGTCAGCGCCAGCCAGATCTTCAGTGCGCCGCGATGGCCTTTCTTCAGGGCATGGTGGGCGATGGTCACGGTGACGCTGGAACTGACCAGCAGCACGGTGTTGAGCAGCGGCAGGCCCCAGGGGCTGATAGTGCCCTTGGGCGATGGAAAGAGTTTCGGGTCGGGGTTGTTGAGCAACGGCCAGACGAACTCGAAGTTCGGCCAGAGCATATGGGCGATGCCCTTGTGCCCCTCACCGCCGAGCCAGGGCCCGGACAGGTGCCGCACATAGAACAGCGCGCCGAAGAAGGCCATGAAGAACATCACTTCGGAAAAGATGAACCAGCTCATGCCCCAGCGGAACGAGCGATCGAGCTGGGCGCTGTAGAGCCCGGCGCGGCTTTCCTTGACCACCGCGCCGAACCAGCCGAACAGCATGTAGGCCAACAGCAGGCCGCCGACGAAAAAGATCAGCGGGCCGTGGGATTCCGGGCGCGCCGCCTTCAGGTCGTTGAACCAGGTCGCCAGGCCGAACACGGTGACGAACATGCCCACCGTCGCGATGATCGGCCACTTGCTCTGGGCCGGAACGTAATAGTGCTCATGAGTCGCCATGGGTCGTTCTCCTTATCGGGCACGCCAGATCGTCTAGCCACCGGTCTTGGCGGTCGCCGCCACCGGTGGATGACGCGCGGTGATATCGAACAGCGTGTAAGCCAGCGTCAGGTGCTTCACATCCTTGGGCATGTCGCGGTCAACGATGAAACGCACCGGCATCTCGATCTTCTCCCCAGGCTGCAGCACCTGCTGGGTAAAGCAGAAGCACTCGGTCTTGTGGAAGTACATGGCCGCGCTGCTGGGGGAAATGCTCGGGATCGCCTGGGCGCTCATCGGGTGGTCACTGGGGTTGCGGGCGATGAAGATCATCTCGTTCACCGCCCCCGGATGGACCACGATGTCATCGGCCTTGGGATAGAAATCCCAGACCATGTCGATGGCATTGGTGGACAGGAACTGCACCCGTATCTGGCGCGACTCATCCACTTGCTGCCTCTGGTCCGCGTACTGCCCGCCGGTCTTGCCGTTGATCCCCAGGGCCTTGCACATCACGTCGTAGATCGGCACCAGGGCAAAACCGAAGACGAACATCGCGGCCACCACCAGCAACAGGCGGGTCACCAGTTTCTTCAGCGAGACTTCGGCCATTTCAACCTCCCGTGCCGGCGAACCGGATGACGCGCTCCAGCGCCTGAACCGACGCCTTCGCGAGCAAGCTCGCTCCTACAGCGCAGCTGTTCATTTCACTTCCGGCGGGGTGACAAAGGTGTGGTACGGCGCCGGCGAAGGGATGCTCCACTCCAGGCCCTCGGCGCCTTCCCACGGCTTGGCCGGGGCCGGTTTGCCACCGCGAATGCACTTGATGACGATGAACAGGAAGAAGATCTGCGTGGCGCCGAAGGTGAAGGCGCCGATGGAGGACACCATGTTGAAGTCGGCGAACTGCAGGTTGTAGTCCGGAATCCGCCGCGGCATGCCCGCCAGCCCGACGAAGTGCATGGGGAAGAAGGCCATGTTCATGCCGACGAAGGACAGCCAGAAGTGCAGCTTGCCCAGGGTTTCGTCGTACATGTGCCCGGTCCACTTGGGCAGCCAGTAATAGGCCGAGGCGAAGATCCCGAAGATCGCCCCCGGCACCAGCACGTAGTGGAAGTGCGCCACCACGAAGTAGGTGTCCTGGTACTGGAAGTCCGCCGGGGCGATGGCCAGCATCAGCCCGGAGAAACCGCCAATGGTGAACAGGATGACAAAGGCCACGGCGAACAGCATCGGCGTCTCGAAGGTCAGCGAGCCCTGCCACATGGTGCTCACCCAGTTGAACACCTTGACCCCGGTGGGCACGGCGATCAGCAGGGTGGCGTACATGAAGAACAGCTCGCCCACCAGCGGAATGCCGACCACGAACATGTGGTGCGCCCAGACGATGAACGACAGGAAGGCAATCGCCCCGGTGGCATAGACCATCGAGGTGTAGCCGAACAGCGGCTTGCGGCTGAAGGTGGGGATGATCGAGCTGACGGCGCCGAAGGCCGGCAGGATCATGATGTACACCTCGGGGTGGCCGAAGAACCAGAACACGTGCTGGAACAACACCGGGTCACCGCCACCGGCCGCATTGAAGAAGCTGGTGCCGAAGTGGATGTCCATCAGCATCATGGTCACGCAACCGGCCAGCACCGGCATCACGGCAATCAGCAGGAACGCGGTAATCAGCCACGTCCAGACGAACAGCGGCATCTTCATCAACGTCATGCCGGGCGCGCGCAGGTTGAGGATGGTCGAGATCACGTTGATCGCGCCCATGATCGAACTGATGCCCATCATGTGGATGGCGAAGATGAAGAACGTCACGCTGGCCGGCCCGTAGGTCGTCGAGAGTGG
>Ga0194135_10000431_pt1 | contig 24748 bp, 20 predicted proteins | sample LitLau_LLRF_2013_FD_134024 | JGI IMG/M metagenome (GOLD analysis project Ga0194135, IMG submission 134024) | Freshwater sediment microbial communities in response to fracking from North America - Little Laurel Run_MetaG_LLRF_2013 (version 2) | ecosystem: Environmental > Aquatic > Freshwater >... | reverse complement strand
GCATCATTTTTCCCAGGAACATTCCGTATTTGAATTCAGTCGCAACTCCGAGTCCAACGCAGTCTGAGCCCTTGATAGGTTCGTTTCCTACGTCAATAACTTCCATGTATATGTATGGCCGTGCTCCAGCAGGGAGTTCAAAGTCAGTGTTCAAGTTTTTGAGTCGACACAAACTTTTTTCCATGTCTCCGGGCCATATATCTAAACAGAAGTGTCAATTTAAGCTGCAAGAACCTATGGGATCTTGTTTATGAAAGAATTTACTTCTAGTCGCTTTCTACTCACCGGAATCTAGCAACTCCATATCCAATAACTTTGTTCATAAAATCAGCAATCTTTCCTCGTACGTAGCCAGTTCCGTTATCTAAATCTCGGAGACTTCCTAACGCCCAATTCCTCACCTACACGACCACAAAACCAACGACGCTATACATGAGGCATGAGGATTTATTTTGTAAAGTCTTCATGGGCTCAAGGATAAGTTCTTCTGCGTCCAGAATGAAAGGAAACATACACCAAGAGTATACATAGGGCTGCAATTGTTACTGATGGCGAGAAGGTATTACTTGACATTCAGTGTTGCTTTGCTTTTGTGTATCATTATGATTTCTATATGTAATAAAATATTTCCCGAAGTATTCAGTACAGCACAGAATTTATTAGGATTAACTTAATATACATACCAATTCTAATAGTATTTGCACAATGTGTTTTTCGAGAATACCGAGAAACACGACTTCACAACGAGAGAGGAAAAGCAGGAGACAATATTACTATAATTTATATCTTTTAGAAGTAAAAGAGATGAAGCAATTAAGGAGAGTATAAGTGACTCAGTTAACCACCCTTTCATGCAAATGATTCTTTCACAAACTCCGTAAGTAACGCTAATCTGATTAAATACTAAAATGATTTTATAATTAATTCATTTGTTACAGTTTCATATCCTTCATAAAATCTTATGGAAATGGAGTCATCGGTGAAAATACCCTTCCGTTCATTGCTAAAGGAAAAACCGGATGCTAAACCATACTTTATCTCAGAAAAAATTGTTCCACAACAAAATCATGGTTGATAAACTTAATGCTAATCGGATTAGATGATATTTTCCAGAAATGCAAGTCTCTATATTTTTATGCAACAAAACTCTTGTACAATTTGCACTCACTTCGCCAACACCTTAACAAAGCTAGAGTTTTTGGAGATTAAGTGCGTATCATCAATGCTAGAGAAATACTTTTGTTCAGCAAACAAACTCAAGAGCGTTCGCTTTGAACATTTAAGTAATATTTATCCCATATTGCTACAATTGGAAAATGCATCCGTGGATAACTACAACACCTCCTGTCTCAACGAGGTTTCATATTTTTCTCCAATTCGAATCGAATCGTCACTAAGGAGAATTTGAAGAATTTTGAAATAATATCACGGACGAAAGCCTTCAAATGACTGACGACACTGATCAATGCAAAACGACACGACAAGAATTTTAAATTATTGGCGAATTTGGAGTTTAAGGAGGAAGAACCAGAACGATTTCAAAATCAGAAAGAACCGAGTTCACTTTTGCTGAGAGTCTTTGTTTCTACTCTGGCAAGTTTTCCTTCTTCCATTTGTTTGATGGGTGTAACCTAATAGGGTTTAGGCAAAATTATGGAAGCTACACAAAATTAATCGATAGCAGAAAATTTCTTTAAAAGAGTTGTATGGTTTTAGGCTTGGCATTTCTAAAAATTTACATTTACTGTAGATTTCTTAAACAGGAAGTGTTTACCTAATTTAAAACGATTTGGCGAATGTTGGGCAGACAGTTCTGAAGAGGTTGCCGAAAGATTCGACTTTCCAAGAGGACTTTGGTTTCTCACAATTTATTTCAAGTCACTTTTCACGCGACACCTTCCTAAGTCTTTGAAATATTTAGATATGAACGTAAAGTTGTAGACCTTCTAGATGCCAGATATAGCGTAAGCGACAGTTGTCCGTTTCTTGAGGAAATTGAAATCACTTGGTGTTGTGGTGGTTTAAGGTGTCACCTTAAAGTATTGACGACATTTTTCCTCAGCTTAAAAGAACGCATTTTTCCAACTAAGGTTGAATTTGTTAATTTGTGTATTCGATTTTGATCATATAATAATAAGTTTCACCATAAAAATAAACAAAGTACGGTTCTTTCTTTAGATTTAGTCAGTTTGTCTGTCATCGATCAATTTCATTTTCAAGAAACAATGGCGTTAACTCGGATTCTGAATTTCACAGAATCCGAATTCACATTTTGAATTAGACTACGTATTAGAGCTTAAAACGCTTTAAGCTTAGGAGTTACATTGGCTATAATGAAAAGTTTCAAATGGTAAAATTGAACTTGAAATATATTGTACTTTATTTGTAAATATAATTTTTGTCTTTGTTCATTAAGAGATTCTCGGCTCCGAGATTTTGAGTCTTTTTTGAAATCTCCTTTTTCGAAGCCTTTGATAAGCTGCGAACTTCGGGATTTGATTATTACGGATAGTACAAATACGAAATAAATTGGAAACATTTACAACCAAGTTGGAGAGCAATATGGAACGATACCAAGAGAAATATGGTTGCAATAACAGAATGAAGCTCATTTACAATTTGTAAAGCGTGTTTTCCATTGCATGAATCTTTTATATGATTCTACTGTGTAAATTGATGGAAGTTTGTTTGTCGTTACAATCTTAATTGGATGATCGCAAAAACATGTCTGCAGTCGGTACTCAGGAAGCTTATAAGACTGCTTAATTTTATGCATAATTCAAATATCCAAACAAGTAGTTTATAATTACTCCAAACACTAAATTAAACTTTGTGCCAGAAAATTCCCACGTTATTCGATCGCACTGAAACAATAGCGAGTCAAATTATCGCAATGGTTAAATCAAACAATAGTATTTGATCGCATAGATAATTTATAGCCTGATTAAATCACAATAAATGGTAACCATCATGCAACTTAAGGATTTTCTTTTAAGTTTTGGCTAACAAAGTTTACCTGCAGTAAATTAACTTGTGTAATGGACTTTTCCTTGCTTCAGAAATGGTTATCCTAATAACTACGGACCCACCCTGTTACTCCTTATTTCCAAATGGTCATATGGGAGATGCATAACTTCCTGACATCGAGTTATTCACAAAAATATTTGTTGTAAAATTTTATTTGATTATTTTTCATTAATTAATTTGCATCTCTAAAGCTTTTAAGATCCCAACTCTAGAGCGAATCCCTCCATTATAAAGGTGCCCATCATGGTATAAGCACAAGCTGACAATAATGATGTTTTAAGTTTATAGAAACTATTATTTTACCTGGACCACGCAAGATACAGTAATATAAACACAGTTATTATTAAACTTTTAGAGGCTCTTGGTTTACTCGTAACATCACCAGCAAATTGGAAATCGGAAGATGGCATGAATATTATGAAACAACTAAATTCTTTGTTTTTAAGGTTAATAAATTCAGGCCGGGCTAGTAGCGTCGTTGGAAAGGACGATTTTGTTTGTGATTAAGTGTACGCTGCAGGTACTACTACAGGGTTCTTAATCGTTCCTAATCGTATGCTAATTGAAAGCTATGGGAGAGATACGGAAACATTGTCTAACTATCAGGAGCATAGCAGGGCCGATCGACTATACCTGTCTATTTCGCAAACACCTGTCTATCGGCCCTGAGAGCATAGTGATGCATGAGAGAAATGAAATTCTTAAGACATTTATGCACAGGCTTATCGATTAAAAAGAATTGGTTTGTGGAATTAGAGATTTTTCAAACACCCTTTATCCCCCATAAGCGTAGAAGTGTCTCACGGTTGGGAACAGAGGAATAATTAGCATTTTTTATCATTTCTACGGTGATTGTTAACGACAATAATATAATATTTTTCATTCATCGATGCAATCGTCAAGAACTACCCCCATCTGATAACTTCAAACAAAATAACCAAGGTGGATTGTCATTTCTGTCGATACTGCGCTTGAAACAAGAATAATATGTCTTCACAAGTCCCCCAGCCAAATCAACAATCTGAAGAAGAAATCTCACCAGCACAACCGCCTTTGAAGAGATTAGGAAGCCCACTCAGTACGGGAAGTTATAATAATCATTAAAATACACAGATGAAAAGATCAAAAGTTTGTATCACTGATAATCCAAAACACTTATGACTCTACAGGTCTGAGAAATACTATGCATGGTAATATTTTTCAGCTATACAATGGCTTATTTTAGTTTTGCAACAAGCGTTTGATAAGGTATATTAAAAATACTCGCTTAAAAACCGAAATTCATTCAGCTGAACAGCTTGATGATTTGGTTTTACAGTTTTTAAATGATACAGAGAATGGAACAAAATTTCGGTTCCTCCAAGGTAAACACATGCTGGATGAAAATGAAAAAAACACTGGATGAGTTACTCACAGAGAAAAGAACCACTCTGTCTACTAAAATATTTCATTTCCTTTCTTAAAATTAAGCAAAATTATGATACTAAACTACATGAAACCAATACTGAGTATTTATTTCCCTCTACGAACATTTATCTTGATCAGAAAGACATTGATAACTTGACGATTAAGATGATATTATAGATGCAAAAGTATTTGGAAAAGTATCAAAAGGTCTTCGTTTTAAAAATGGCTTTCCGGAAAGATAAAACCTAACGTCGGTTTTAAAACGCGCGTCAGACATTTACAGGCAGGCAAAAAGCCTATCTAAATGCGTCAAAGACAATCTGAAAATTGACTCACACAGTTCTCTGTTTAAAACTTATAATTTCGCCTTGACAAAAGACGAAGTTGTTGATATCAAGCGAAGTAAGTTACATGCTAATTTTGTTGACAGTACTAACAAAATCGGGAATTTTCGTAAAAGTATTGAAGAACCTTATAGGCGATTATCTCTTCAGACCAAAGAAATTGGGAACAACATTAAGGATACACCCTTAGATTTATCTGGGACATTCGGGAAGCCAGCAAAGAGCAGTGAAATTTAAGACAGGCATTCTGCTGATGTTGTTAGTACGCACGAGATAGATAGCTTTTTAAAAAGCTTTGGATTTGCATTAAACCACCCTAATGAAGAAGAATTAGGTGAAAGTATTGAGAAAGATGCCATATCGGTACAGATTTTAACAAATGTGATACCAAGAATGTTTACCTAAGGCTACCTGAATATACGCTGGATTGGATGAAAGAGAAAACCGGACGCTTTATTTCTCAAGAAGATACGCAACTATTTTATATTGATACAGTAAAACAAGAGATTTTTGGAGCTGTGCGGTTCAGTGTTAAACTCCTAGTGAAGTGATTTACAGTAAGAGAAGGAGAATTAGAGGTTTGTTATAAGTTACAAAGAGCGATCCAAGAGCAGCTAACGAAAAAAGGAAATGTTGCACTCACAGTATTAGGAAGTGTAGGTAAAATTGAGTTAAGCAGAATGTATGCACAACAATATAGTTGTCTAGCAACAGTAATAACCTATTTCTAAACACCAAAAGTAATGAACTATGAATAAAGTAAGCTATCCAATTTGAAAAAAATACCAGACTGGGCCTCAGTACTGGGCAGCAGTATCAGACTCTTCGAATGATAAGGTTGGATAGGACACGCATATAGAGCAAATTGTTTTAGAAATATACAATGTTTTTGGTAACAAGAAAAGCCCCTTTATTTTCGATAATGCTGATGAAGACAAAGAAGGTAATAGTAAATTGTTTCACAACTTCGAGATAATGCGAACCCTGATAAAAAACCATGCAATTTGTTTACTTCTCGTCTTAACAGAAATAATTGGTATCAGAAAGGAGTGAAACCAATGCCAGTTTTCACTGAAGACTCGGCTGTGAATTTCGTGAAGAAACATTTACGCATACATGATGAACAAAATAAAGATGTACGAAAGCAAGCAACCGAGACACTGCGAGGATTCCCTTTAATTTTTCAGCCACAGCTCACATTAGAGTAGAAAATGGGTAAGCAGAGATTTGGGGGAGGAAATATACAATCAAAGACTATACAAAAGATTTTGAAGACTATAAAGAAAAGGTAAAGGTGGTGCTTAATTCTAAACACTAAGAATCTTGAGAATGATTACGAAGAAAGGACACCTACTACAAAGGTAGTTGCGACCAGTAAAATTTTAAAAAATACAGCGTATGGAGAATTATCTTTGTACATCTTAAATTTAATCGCACGTTTTGCCCCCAAATGTTCTCCTGTCAAAGTTTTTTTTCGAAGCTAGCAAAGATAAATATTTCAAGGCTGGAAAATGCTGTCGATTTGTTATACCGATACTCCATGTTAAAATTACAAAGAGGCACAGTAGATATTCAAAAAAAGTACAAGAAGTAACAAGGCTAAAATTAAGGGATAAAAAGGACGATAGAGATATAGTAAAGACTTATTATTTACTCAAAGAAAGCTGTCCATAAGAAAGGTAGAATAAGGTAGGATGGCATGCAAAACACTTAATTAATCTACCACATATTGAAGCCTTGTTTACATACATGAACGCTTTGCTAAACAGAACAACGACAATGGAAGATAAACATGAAGTACCATCTTACCTTGTACACTTGTATTTTAATAAAGTTAACTAGTGAGCCAAAGCAAAGGATCAAGGGGTATGATAAGGCTTTGAATATTATGAAGCCAATGATTGAAGAATTGAGTTATGACAAAAGTAGACAATTTCAGGCTATTTTGCTGAAAACATAAGTCGCGATTACTTAAGGCTAGACGAACATCGAACACAAAAATGTGCCTCGAGAAAGCTTTAGGAACTAAAAAAAGTATTGTTGATCATGTTGCAGTTGCAAAAACTCTTACTTATCTCGCTTTATGCTGAATATTTTGCAATGAAATTGTTGCGGCAAAACAATACCTTGCAATGGCTTTATTTATTTAAGAAGAAGGTATTACAAAACCTTAATATTATTTGAAGACAATTTTTCCAGCGATAAAGAACCAGGTTTCATATAAAAATCTATAAAACTATGCAAACTTCGTGATAACCATATTAAAGTAGCAAATAAATATACCGATATAGGTGAGATTTACAAGCATTTAAAAATTTGATGAAGCAATAGGTTTATGAAAACAGGCTATCACTATTAAGGAAAAAGGGTTTTTTTTTAAATCAAGAGTTGAAAATTTGCTCCTGCACTAAATCTTAGGGCCTGCTATATTGACTTAAACGAACCGAACCCTGAATAAGCAACGCAAGTTCTCGAAACAGCTTTGAGAATTCTAGAAGAACGTTACGGCAACGATCATGTTCAGCTTAGGAAACGAACAAAGACGTATGCATTATTAAAGGATTTCGTAAGCATTGTTAAAGGATTTTTCATAAGAACGTAAGATGAAATAAAGGATTAGGTTATTTGGTTAGTTTATTGAGAGTAAATGTGGGCATTTGCACGGCTACAATAAATCTACATTGGGGTTTACAAAATGATGCACAGAAGTATAAACTTGCAAGCGTGGCAATGTGCATTTAAGGAGCAATCAGAAGAGTGAATTTTTTCCTTATAATAAAAATATGTAACTTATTGTTTGTGACAGTTCGTGACACTAAGTGTGTAGTGTGTAAGTGTGTGTTGTGTGTGTGTATTGAACTTGAATCAAGAAAGATCAAGCACCAAAGTGTCTTATACAATTTTTTATATGTCATGCAAGTGTACGTTCATGACATTTAAAGATTATCTATTGTTGTTCTTATTCTTTCTCAAACTACAATTCTGTAATTACTGCGCGGAATTTTCTTATTTGTGTCACGATCACTAGACAGAATGAAGATTAAAGACGCTATCATCTTGTTATATTTCTTGATAATGGATTGATTAGAAACACGAAATTATCGCTCACCTCAAAATTATTAACAACTAAGGAAAACCTCTATTGCAAGCAAAATGGAAATAATTAATAATCAAAATGCACTTTCAAAAATACGACAAAACAAGTAGTGTAACCTTAGATGTTCTAGACAATTGTTATTTCAAACAACTCGTGTCTGTTTTAAATCAATCAATTATTGATAAATGATTCAGATATTAAATACTGACATTATATTGATCTTCACTTTATGTACTTTAATAGTTGAATCAAATTATTATTTTACTAATTTCATACATCCTATTTACGATAGTTTTATTCCAATTTATGCTTAAACGAATAATTAAGTTGAAAAATGGTAATTTTAAATCAAACTCATCTTTATATCACTTAATGGGTGTAGGTCCTAGCTGGCAGTCGAGTTCAGGTGTGTTACGTATCAAAAGTCCCAGGAAGCGATGCTGAACACAAAACTGAAGTCAGTTCCGTGCCCAAATGAAATGGGGCTCTGAAGGGGCCAGGAGAAGGAGCGCGCCATTAGAATTAGCTTGTTAGTAGAGGCCCTGAGTGGGGGACCCTTTTGAAGGGTTTTTGCTTAGCGCGCGCTATAGTAGTATATGCCAGCCCGAAGGTCAGTCAGCAAGCACTGTAACAATGCTTACCGCGCGTTATTTCTCCTTAAGTTAACCAGCAGTAAATGCCTAATGAGTTGCAGAAACATAACTTTGAAATTCTTATAACTATATCATAAGGAAATGTTAGGACCCTGCAGGGACTTATTAATTTTGACTATATTCAATACTGGATGCCTCATCAGGGTCCTTGTGAAGTTGCAGAAAACCTCATGCGAATGTTATTATTATTTATTGAGATAAGGCGTTTATTTATGTGTTAAAAATGCACATTTCGAAAATTACGCTAACGGACAGAAAATGCATTTACATAACGTATTTTCATTGTCTATCAATAGTATTGTTATAATCATGTTTTAAGTAGTTATTAGGTGCAGAAAAATTGGTGCAAAAAGAAATTTCCACCTGCATGGGATCGATCTGGGAGCGTCTCCTGCATGGAGTAATGCATTAACCACTAAACCGAAGTGGCAATGATAAATACGCAATCGTTTTTGGGAGTAGTGGACTTTCTCCTAGTCTCTAAACCAACAATTGTAATTGGGATAGGGGAGTAAGTACTCATAGTCTTTCAAATCTCTTGGAGCAAAATTCATGGCTGAAAATTTATGTTTGTTAATGTTGAGGTCTGTTGTGTTAATTTTCTTTTTAAATATTTGTTATGAATACTTATTGATCATCTATCCGGTAATTAATAATTCTGCAAATAATTTTATTTTGTTTGTAGCTGACAGCTAAAATAGATATCGTAATTAATGTGTTGTTTATTAATTGTGATATTGAAAACAATTAGAGAAATAAAATGTGGTATCAGTATGATACAGTAGAAGTACACTTCATATTTTAATCTCCCATATTCCTGTACATAAAACAATGATTATACATCGGATTTGAAATCTAATAATTACTACTATACAACAACTCCCGCATCCCCGAGAATATTAGACAGCCTATTTAAATGCTCCTCCTACGAGTAAACTCATCAGAGTTCGGAATATAAGTTCCAGTGCATTCATATACTCCAACTGTTTGAACTGCGGACCTTTCTCCTCGCGTCCACCATTTCCTATTCAAATACACAAACCATTGTTCAGTTCCTCACTCACTTTCACTTCTTTTTCCTTATCCTTCCTCTGCATTAACTCACCTCTGGAGAATTCGAGAACAACTCAAAATACTGCCTCGCAGGATCCATAGCTTGTTCCGGCTGGTGCGTAATATCACTCATGTTTTCTGCAGTGCCAAAGTATTCCTTTCTTTACTCCATTCTCTTTTATCCTTTTAATATGTTCCGCCGCTCCATTCCGTATTGGTGAAATCAGTAATCATTTGCCCAACTCCTTCAGAAATGTACTGCAAAACCAAACCAAATTTCAAAAACTTATTTATAATTTTGATTATTTAAAAGCACCATTTAATTGCAAAAATTCCCACCTTAGCCTTCACAGTATCCAGAGACGAATTCACCTTTCCTTGAAGCAACATCAAATCCCTGCTTAACTGTGAAACTACCGTGTCCGCATTCTGTGAATCCACCCCCGGTGTGAATTCTCCGTTTTGAGCCATTGGTAACAAATAGTGGAGACAATGAACTCTCACTTTCAAATGAAGCACAAGCAGGCAAACATCCGACAGCTTTCTAAACGCTTCGACATATTCATTGATGGTTTTCGTGTGTTCAGTTCTTCCTTTTCTTTTAATTCTTTAGCCAGAGCAGCCGCGACTTTCTCCACCGCAGAAGAAAACCAATCCAAACTGTCATGGAGATAGGCCAGTGCTGTCAACTGCTTTGGATCTGATAAGATTTCATGATTCTGGACAGTTTTACCGTTGAAACCCGAAAGGAAATCCGATTCACGGAGATTTCGGTTCCGAACTTCTTCTGGAGTTACTAGGCTTGCAACTTCGCCGGCGCTACCACCGTGACCTTCGTTGCTGTCTTTACTCTTGTCTTATTTTGCCTAGATTGACTTTTGCCATTAGGAAAGGGATTTGAGAAGCCGATGGAAATCTTCGTCTCGAATCCAAGTCGCGGAAATTACACCTTTGTTATTACTGTCGTCTGAGGAGGATTCAGTTACAACGAGGCTGGTGTATTCGTTCGTACGTGCTTCCATGCAAGAGAGGAGAAGTGGCTCGACGATTTTTATTACTTGGTCTGCATGGGATGGGAGTTCTTTGGAGAGAGTTATTATTTCTTGGACGCTTTTACCGATTTGTACGACGCTCTGGAATTTAAACATAGGAGCGTTTTTATTCTCATTTTCCAGTACCTTAAAAGTCGAATCGACTTCCATCTGAATCAATAACTACCTGTAAAACTGGCCAGGAGGACTTTACAACGTTGGCTTCATCGTATGAAACGCAATCTCGCCAACATACCGGCGTCTACAGAGCTGACTCGAATGTTTCGGAGATTTCCTTGTATAGCTGTTGCACAAAAGCCCGATTCCCATTGTCCATCATGAATTCTTGCAGTTCACATTTCTGATTGCTATTTTGAAATTACAAACAAGTCAATAATTTAAAACACATTAGATAATTCAAAGTTCTCTCTAAAAGATTGAATGGCTTGCCTTTTAGAGGAAGATTGCTCAATGTCGGTACCGAATCTTGGACAACACCATAAATGACTATAATGTTCCTTGGATTCGGTTTACGTGCTAGAAAGCGATGGTGATCTCTGAGACTGATTCGATTTGTTGCATCGTTTCCCATTTGCTACAATTAATTAATTAAAAGGCAATGAATCAATTATTTAAATTTAATTGACTAAGCAACTGAAAGGTGAGTTAAAATCCTACCCCATTTGCTTAAGTCCATAACGAAAATACTCGAATTTAAACAGCGTCCTTTTCTTCACTCTCTGAGGTTGCCGTTTCAAAAAGTACGCGTTGATATCCGGGGACAACTCGTGAAATTCCGATAAAGCACCCGATTTTGATGATGACGACGACGAATAACTCATGTCAAAGTAAATCTTCAGAGTAGATTGAAGCTAAATCAAAACAACAATTATAATTAATTTAATTACCCCGTCAATTGATTGCACCCGTAATTAAGTAATTAGTTACCTCACAACCGTCTGAAGTTTACTCCACAAATACTCCACCGCATGATCCTTGACCGGGAGTGACTTAATCTTATTCGGCCCAAGAAACTTCTGAAGATGTGCCAGACCAGTTGAATGGCAGAGGAGGATCCACCGACGACACTGCCGGAAGATCAGACTCATCAGGTGCTTAAACAACGTTGACTCTGACTCGTTTATTCCTCTCGAGTCTCCCCACTCGATTACTTGCTGTGAGGAATCGTTCACGACGGCCATATTTCTCTTCGATTTGGTGCCTTAAGTCCTGCAAACAATTAAATAAAATGATGAACTACAGTTGAAGTCCACCTATTAATTAATTAGTTAGTATAGTTAGCAATTAAACTCACCTTGACAAATCTCGGAACATCGTTCAATGTTACAATGCAATCGACAATTGTCTTAATAATTGATTCTCGCTGTTGGTCCTGTAATAATCAATACACGAAGATTAATTAAGCACCGATGGAATTAAGGTTATTGTAAAACAGGATAAATTAAAATTAATTGATCCTTACTTGTTTAAGCCGTTTCCTCCAAAGTCCAAGTAAATCTTCCTCGCCTTCAGTTGACTTTCCCGAACTGAGCCGATCCAAACTTGACCTTGGGAATGCAGTGAACACTCCATAGCCTTGTTGAATCTCAAATACAGCTGGAGTGTTTAATTTGCAGTAAATGACGTCGTACAACTCCTCCTTCAGTGTTTTATACATTTTCTACAGAAGCCAATAATTAAAATTGCGTCAATTATCCTTGTTAATTAAAGTCATTATCCTTGTTACTTAGTTGTTGTTAATTAATTCACTCACCTGCTCCTTAAGATTCAAATCCATCTTGACTTCCTTGTGTCCTTCCATCTTGTCCAAACTTTCATTCTATCCATTTAGTAGTTCATAAAAGTCTCCACAGCGGGGACGTATTGCTTCTTGTTCAGCAGTTTTGTAAACAAATCCGATTTGACAGTAACAGTATCACTGTAACAGTAAAAAAATCACAGTTAATTCAGAGCAATGCAACCATTAATTAATAATTACATTTTAATACAACAGTTGTGTAATTACTTACTTCATTATATTTCATCCAGCAAGTCCATCTTGTGTTTCTGTTCCAAGCCTTCGAGCCAAAGTCGCTGCAATTCCTCTCGACGACAATGCAAAAATATTTTAAACTTTTGAAGGGACCCTTTCACAGCTTTTACGCGACTTTTTGCTCCGAAAACTTCTGCGCAAACGTGGCTGAATGTCTGGAATCATGAAATAACTTAATTAAGGACACTTAAGTTAACTGAAGATGATTGAAATGACGTCATACTCGATATTATCATGTTAATGAGATTATAAATAAATGACTTACACTGAAGGCAGTATTAAGGATAGTCTCATGCTGCGACAGGAGACTATCCAACTGCAAGTCCGACTTTCGAAAATCTTCGAACTTTGACTTTTCCCTATTCCTGTGATCAGTGGAGGCGAAAGAAGACATACTTTTAATTACTCTCATCAGTACGCCCGCGTCTTCTCCTATTTCATTACCCTTGGGCGGCTATGAAGGACTCGGCCATTCCATCTCGAACTGATTAGAAGATTACAAGCGGACACTGAAATATACAAACAAACCATTATTAGTTTAATTACTATCGCCCCGCTTTATTAGTGTTCTTATTATTTCCAGACCACATAAGTACTGTAAAATAAACTTTACACTTCGTCTCTTTTAAATCGAAGTAGTTCATATGAGGCCTCACTCTACTGTGTTTCACCTGCAAATGCAAAGCGGAATACACAATAATTATGTTTGCTCGCACTCAGCTTCAGGAACACTATTGAGCGTCAGTGTCAGGTGGGTCACTTACGACTTACGACAAGATCATTTGATAAGGCCAAGTCCTCATTAGGTCGATCCTTCCCCATTTCATTCCTGACATTCCTCTCATGTTTGTCGTCGACAATCGTCGCTGGAGATAATTGTTGGTTGTCGTGAACGCCTTCATTGATTTCACCAGTCCCCCCTCCCTCGTTTCCCTCCGGATGACGTCGATGACGTGGACGGTTTCTTTTGCTCCTCCATCGCGATTTCCCTTCACAAACGGTGAAGGGTTAAATTCGATTTTTAAAAACAATGTGGGACAGCGACAAGTAATTTTTGAATGAGTGGAAATTCGCGGTCGTCGAGTTATGAGTGAGACTACTTTGAGACATTCTCAGGGTGCCCTCCGTCAAGAGTTCCTTGCCTATAAGTACACTACACAGAATCGTAATACACACTCTACCTTGTCTAGCAAGCTTACTCGTGAACTAATGAAAATATTTCAAGATTGATTTTGCCGTGTTGACGGGTTCTAAATACAAAAGTGTTGTTTAAGTACATACAAAATTGTATGAATATGGTAGATTGTAATGGATTTCTTGTCGAGGAGAGTCATTGATTTATTCATTTAGCCCAAAATTCGAACTAATGAAAACCATCCTTTCCAAACTTTGGGAACGATGAAATGGAAATGTATTAAGCCACCTTAACCCAGTCAGCCCTCATGTACAAACATCAGTGAGATTAGTTCCATGACAACCGATCTAATTTTTAAATCAAAATTGGCGATGCTTGTAAGCTTGTAACGCTATTTCTTGAATTTGATTACAGACATGTCATTTATTCAATCAATCAACCAATCCTAAACACTCCCCTTCCTTGTTCAATTATTGATTACCCCGTTAAGTATTAATTATTAATCTCTCGAGTAGTTAGGATCCCGTGTAAGCATTTCCTAGGACAAAACCAAATTGACATTTAATGCACCGTGTAAATGAGTTTTACAATAACAATAGCAAGTGTAATGCTTACCAGATTGTGAATTGCTTTGATCCGAGGATGCTTAATGAAAAACGCTTTCCTCTCCTCACTCGACCAGGCGCAGTTATCAATGTAAGACGACGATGACGACGACAGGTTGGGTCTAGGAGAGTCGCCAGTAGTATTGACGCTGATTGTCTCCAGACTCGGATTCTGTGCAGCGATTCAAAACAAACCCCCAAACAAACGACTTCGGAATTGGACTCTCGGTGTAGTAGTCCAAATGCTGGAGGAATGGAAGTGCCAGGACAGAAAGGAGACCTTCTGAGGTCACTGAAGGACATGCCCGGATGCTTAACACTTGCAGCTCTAAAAACAAAGCCAACAAGAACGTCATACACCAAGATTTGCTTTCGTCGAAATCCGAAAGTAATATCTTTAAGACTTACCTTTGAGACTCCGAATGGAGACTTTTTCGTCTTCTTTAGATCCAGTACCAGCTATTCCAACGTCAGTCAAGCGTTCGCAATGACTCACTTCCAGTTCTTCGAGTGACGTCATTTCCCTGAAGATGAATTGGATGACGTCGTCGTCTACAGCGTTCATACTATGTCGGAAACTAAGATGCTTGAGGCTTCGAAATCTCCCCAATAAATCAAACTTGGTCGCCAACGGAAGTTCGTCAGTGACAATAGGTGTTCCTTGTCCTTCCGGGCTACAGAAAAGTTTCCAAAAACTTCCCGCAATGTGTATTCCGTTTAAACTCAGCCTTTCCAGTTTTCCGATTCTTGAAAGCGATTCCAAAACTGACGGCCCAAATCCAAACGAATCAGTCATAACTTCGAATCTTGAGTTCCAAATAATTTCTATCTGGAAGTTTTCCAGGGCTTTCATTTCTTCCAAGAAACTCCAGTCAAGGACATCGATTTCTTTCCAAAAGTTCCGGAACGTCTTTAAATTTACTTTATTTAGATAAGCGCCGGCGGCTGCGCAGCGTCGTTTTATCGCTTTCCACATGTCTTCTTTCATACCACTAGTAAAGTCATTCATTATAGTTAATTTGAGTTCTTTCAACTTGGGATGGTTCTTAAGGAAATGTTCCAAGCTGCAGTCTAAGGAAGGGTAAGCGACAGTTGTCAATGACTTCAAATGCGTTGATGTCAATGAACGAATGACTTTTAAGACGTTCCAGTCCCAGGCGTAAACTGGAATGGAAACTTCCACGAGCGATTCGCGGTGACTTTGAAGGAGATCTAGGAAGGATCTTGTGAAGAGAGCAGCCTCACGTGTATAAGTGCTTTCCGGATTGTTAGGTGAATCGATTTGATACTTTGGTAACTGAAGACGTTTGAGACGTGACGGTGCAGTTTCGACTATTGTTGCCAATTGCTGAAAATTCATCATGAATTCCTTCGAAATAGGAGAGTAGGTATGCCTTATTTGCCTGTAACTTCCAATTGTCCTGTAGGTTTTTGCGTCGTTGCTTTTAAAGCCCAAGTGAGGAAGTTCCAGGGACTCGAGGTTTTTCAAGTTATGTCGAATGATTGGGCACGACCAAACTTCACTAAGGTCGTTTTCCAAAATATTGACGGCCATTTGAAGAGACTTTAACTTTGGCGCGCAGCTAAGGACGCCAGCAATAAACTTTGCGTATTTTCCGTCACGAAAATGGAACTGATTGTCTTCTAGCTGTTCTTGACTGATAATAAATGAAATGAACTGGACGTGTTCAAGAATGTGCTGAATTTTCTCCAGAACCTCCTTTGGAAGGTCCACTTCGATTTGAATTCCACGCCAATGGAATCCCAATTTCGAAGTCTCAGCCATCGACGTGTTCTTATCGAAAAGGTGAGGAATCGCCACAGACTCTTTTGTTACTTGAAGGACGGCCGAGTTTTTAAAGCCTTCGAAGCTTGTGATCTTATCGAAGAAACCCGACGAGACTTCCCTAGTCGCTTTCAAGTCAGCGAAATTGAGGTGAGGCCAAATCTGGCTTGTTATCTATCGGGCAAAAATACAAAGGACATGAAATCGGTGCACAAGAAATTCGAGTCGCTGTTTCGTACGTCAATGTCTTCGGTAATTTAAGACGTTTATTTGAAACTTACAAGACTATTTGAAAAGACTGCTTCAGCAGGCGTCGCCATTTTAATTCTATCTTCGTCTTTGTCGACAACTTCGATAGGCAACTCATGAGGTGAACGTTTGCGTCGATTAGAAACTTCAACACCATCACCACCACTTCTTTCTTGTGACGTTGGTTCCGTTATCTGCGAACAAAAAGAACGGCGGAAATGAATAAACAATACTTCTGTGCATTTTGATTTACATTGGAAATTGACGCCAACGTTAAATGTCGTCTTATCACTTACGAGTTCAATTGAGAAGACCGAAGCTTGATTAAGTCGGGCCTTTTCCATTTTCCTCTGAAGGTCCAGGTCGCCGTCTTCGATAATCCTAATTGGAGATAATTGCTGTTTATTGTCGGCGCCATCCTCCACAACGTCACCATCGTCCCCCCTTCCTCCTCCTATTTCTTTTGACGTTAATGACGGGGGGGATTCCTTTTGCTCCTCCATAGATACTCTCTCGAACGTTCGATTGACGATTTCGAATTTCAATCGATAACTTGAAGTCAACATTAATGAAAACACTGAAAAAACATAAACTTTGAATGAGTCGCGCGCGTCCAGCTCTCGTCAGGAGAAAGTGAGACTGCTGTGAGAGATTTTCAAGGTGCCCCTGGATCAAAAATCAAGTTTCGTGAACAGTAAAATCGGATTTCTGACATAAAGTTTAGCATGCTTAAGCCGTGTATTTCGAAGTTCACAAAGTTGGTCATGGAAGCGACGAGACAGATTGAAATGTGGAGGGCTGCGGGTTTATCTCTAGTCGTCGTTAGTCATTCAAGTCAATTGTGTCAAATGTACATTCACGAACGATGAAAGTAGAAACTCATGGAAAGAATCTTCTGCGAAGGAAACGATTATTTGTTAGCAAGTGAAAGTGAATACGAATGAGTACAAGAACTTGGAAGAAATAATAAATTGCTTTCTTGCACAGTTGTATTATTACAGTACATACAAAGCAGTACATGTTTCCCAAACGTGTAAGTTCTGTGTGAAATGCAATGAAGATTTGAAAGTAGGCTAGGTTATTTTAGGTTCAAAGGGAGTTTCATGGACACAAATTATTGGAAATTTGAATTGCATAAAAAGATGGGAAGTTGTATATTGAATATTGTATATAATGATGACATTGATGACTGAGATAAAGTAATAGTTGATCTTTCTTTAGTTTGGTTTGGTTTTCTTTAATCTCATGGAAAACTAAATTTGAACAATAATAAATGAAATATAAATTCTACTCTGAAGTAAATAAACATTCCCAGTAATATTCCTCAGCCTTGCCACCATGATTACGCACCCAGGACTCCCTGCTGCAAAAACAAAAACAGTCTTATTTTTGTTATTGATGAAATGAGCTTATATAAAACAAATAGGTATGCCACAAATAATAGTGCTTACGAGATTGTTCATAGCTTTAATCCGAGGATGCTGCTTGAAGAAGTCTTTCTTCTCCTCAGCCGACCAGGCACAGTTGTCAATTTTGCAGTCACCACTCTCCAGACTCGGATTCCGAGTGGCAATTCCTCGAAGAAATGACTTGGGAACTGGACGTCTTGTATAGTAATCGAAATTATGGAGAAATGGACGCGCCAAGAAAGAAAGGACACCTTCCGGGGTCACCGAAGGACACGCACGCTAAGGACTTTACGATCTGGAAACACAGTCGACGACATTTATCAAATCACTTGTCAGTGTTTAGCAAAATAAAATCTTGAAATAGTATGACTTAGTATATGATCACGGCTGGTCTTTCAGACTCCAAAGAAAAACTCGTTCCTCTTCTTCAGGTCCAGTGCCAGATATTCCAAAGTTAGTCAAACCAGAGCAATGACTCACTTCAAACTCCTGCAGTGACGTTATTTCTGTGAGAATGGATTGCAGCACTTCGTCGTCAACAGCTTCGGGACTTTGGCGGAAACTAAGTCGCTTCAAGTTTCTTAATCCCCGTAATAACGCCAACCTGGTTTCCAACGGAACTTCACTGATACCAGAACCATTGGTTGGTCCTTGTCCTTCAGAGCGGTATCTCGAGAAACCACCGGCTTACCGGCAACGTGTATTCCGTTCAGACTCAGCCTTTCCAGTTTTTGATTCCTTGGAAGACACTCCATTAAACGGGATCCTGCCCATAACGATCCCAAAGTACTTTGAAGCTGGAAGTCCTCCAGGGCCTTCATCCCTTCCAGAAAACTCCAGTCGCCGTTTGAACCAGAACAACCTAGAGAAAATTCCGACATCTTCAAATGGAGTTCCTTTACAACATAAGCGTCGCCGGCACTTCAGTGTAGAGTTTCGTGTCATTATTCCAACCACTGTCACAATCATTAATGGATAAGTCGAATTCTTCACTCTTGGGATGGTTGGTGAGGAACGTTTTGAATTTGTCACTCGCGGACAAAGACACTGCCGCAGTCAGGCTCTATAATTGAGGCATGATCACTGTAACAATGTCGTCATTGATTCTCCAGACGTCATCTGGAATGGAATCCTCCACGAGCGATTCGCAGTGTCTTCGGAAAAGACTCACTAAGGATGTTATGAAGGGATGATCTTGCCCTTATAGTAGATTTCCGCCCGCGTTGTTATCGACGAGGTAATTTGTCACATAAAAAGTTTTCAGAGCCGGCGCCTCCAAAATTTTTGCGAATCGTTCAAAGTTGGTGGTGAATTCTGGGTCACGAGTGTTGGTTTCCCAATCTGGAGTTCTAGTCCCGTAAACTTTACTTTGGCCAAAGTGGGAAAGTTTCAAGGACTCCAGGTTCTTCAAGTTATAACGAATGATGGGACACGACCAGACTGCATTTGTCAGGTATTGTAGCAAGAAACGAATGTCCATTTGGAGACACGTCAACTTTGGCGTGGAGCGAAGGACGCCAGCAATAAACTCGGCGTAACTTTCATTTCGAAATTCGAAACCCGGACCCTTTCGAAATTAAGATGGGGCTTGTAAGGAGAGAGACAAACTGGACGTGTTCCAGGATGTGGCGAATTTTGTCGAGGACTTCCAACGGAAGATCAACTTCAATTTGAATTCCATTCTTTGGATTGCATTCCATGAATTGCTTTCTTCTCCTCAGCCGACCAGGCGCAGTTGTCCATTTCGGTGTCGCCCGTAGTGTGAACGCTTATCGTCTCTAGACTCGGATTCTTACCAGCGATCCCCCTAACAAACGACTTGGGAACTGGACTCCCCGTATAGTAATCGAAATCCTCGAGGAATGGAAGCGCCAGGACATTCCGGAGTCACTATAGGACACAAACGGATGCCCGACAGTTTTAGACCTAGAGAAAATGTCGTTAAATTGATCACATGAATAACAAGGTTAGGAGGATCACTTTAGGGAGACTACTACATAATAATGATAATGACTGACGTTTAAGACTCCGAATAGAAACTCGCTCTCCTTCAGGTCCAGTGCCACATATTCCAAAGTCAGTCAAGAGGGAGCAGTGACTCACTTCCAGTTCCTCGAGTGACGTCATTTCCTTTAAGATGAATTGAATAACTTTGTCGTCGACAGCGTTCGGACTGGTCGAAAACTAAGACGCTTCAGGTTCTGGAATCCACGCAGTAAATCCAGGTCGCCAACGGAACTTCTTCAGTGAGCACCACGGCTGGTCCTTGTCGGTGTCCGCGGCGTGACGGCGGTTGTCGTCCTTCTTCTTGAGAGGGAGATCTCCAGAAACTTTCCGCAACGTGCATGCCGTTCAAACTCAGGATTTCCAGCTTTTGGTTCCTTGGAAGACATTCCAAAACCCGCGGTCCAATTACCACTTCCTTAGCTTGTCTCCGTATTGCGAACCTCAAGAAGAAGTTGGAAGGCCTTTCTTTTTCTGCCTGGAAGTCTTTCAGATTTTTCATTTCTTCCAAGAAACTCCAGTTAAGGAGGAGGACACAACAAAACTCCAATCCCAATGTCGTTGAATGTCAGCGGAGGATCCACCCACGCCACTGCTGAAAGATCCGACTCATCAGCTGCTTAAACAACGTTGGCTCTGACTCGTTGATTCCTCTCGAGTCTCCCCACTCGATTATTTGCTGGGAGGAGTCGTTCACATGTATTTTCTACGGAAAACAATTTAAACTGTTAAGTTACACTTTTTGAGTTTCATTAACTGTATGAATTAATTACTTAATTGACTCGCCTGTTTCTTTAGCATCAAACCCTCCTTGACTTACTTTAGTCTTATCCAAACTTTCATTCCATCCATTTCAGCTTCTTCTGCCTGAAAGTTTCGTTTCTTACTAAACAGCTTCGTGAAAATCTTCGATGCCGAACGAACCTTATCACCATCAAACAATTAATCAATCAATTAAGATTGATACAGTTTAGCAATCAAGTTAAATGCAGACGAGTGCTTACGTTGCATCCATCAAATTCATCGCGTGTTTGTGTTCCACGCCTTCGAGCCAAAGTCGCCGCAATTCCTCTCGACGACAATGCAAAATAATTTTCAACTTTTGAAGGGGCCCTTTCACAGCTTTCAAGCGACTTTTTGATCCGGAAACTTCTGCGCAAACATGGCTGAATGTCTGGAAACATTAAAGAACTTAATTAATAGGGCACTTAAGTTAACTAAAGATGATTGAAATGACGTCATCCTCGATATGATTATGTTGATGAGATTAGGGACTTACACTAAGGACAGTATTAAGCGTAGTCTGATGCTGCCACAAGAGATTATCCAACTGCAAGTCCGACTTTCGAAAATCCTTGTCCTTCTTTGACTCTTCCCTATCCCTGTATTCAGTGGAGGCAGAAGCAGGTGGAGTTTTTATTACTCTCATCTGTACGCCCATGTCTTCTCCTGTTTTATTGCCCCTTGGCGGTATTGAAGGACTCGGCCCTTCCATCTCGAACTGAACTCGAAGAGATTGGAAGTGGACACTGAAATACACAAACAAACTATTATTAGTTACATCAATAACGCACATCCTGGTTTACTATTATTATTAATCCCACAGAGAAATTAATTACTGAAAAATAACGTTAACACCTTACCAACACACTTTATAACGTAAACCTTACATTAACCTATGCACTTATTAAATTAATTAAGGAAGTTTCGAATTAGAGATAATTAAGTAATTAAAAGTATTTGAAAGATTAAAAAACTCGAACCCTTGTTGTCAATTTGACATCCCGCGCTTTCCATTTCTAGCAGGGCAGGTTGAGACTTGCCACTTGAGACAACAAAGACAGGCAATGTTTGTTATTCAACTTTTGTGTTTCCAACCTACGCTGTGTAAAATCGAAATATAAAAGCAAAATAATTTGTAAACTATTAATATAATATTGATAATATTATAATTTAATTTTCAAAATATATGCTCTGTAATAGTGGAAGAATATTCTTTAAAAGTTGGAACGATTGACTTATGCATGAGAATGATAATTTCATACACGCAGCTTTAGCAGCAGCAGCTCTATTTGCAAACTAAAACTTTTTATAGTAAATTAACAAGCTTAACTACGAGTAAATTTTTCATTGTTTTCTGCAATTTTGTGTGCTCTATTAGAGATTGAAATCCTGTATACGAATGCACGCTCTATCGGTACGGTGCAGTAATATGAGTCCAGAATTTAGTTTCTCGTAAACCTATTCAAAGATTTCAACAAGCGGTCTTTTATGTAATATTTATTTAAGAACTTTAATTAATTACAATCAATTGAGTGTATATAAAGAGTACGTACATTACTGGCGTAGAATGCTTTACAGTGATTGTCTGGTTTGTTAATTATAGAGTGAATAGTTATTGATTATAGGTTACTTTATAGTTTTCTCTTATTTTACAGGATAGCTTCGTCTATTATATAATCCATTGCTATTTATTGTGTCGTGTTTTGTCTCATTTGTATACGTTATGAATTTGCTGCTGTATTAATTTCTTTTAAATTATAAAAATTCGACGTTTGCAGTAATATGAATGTAATTCTTCAAATAACAAAGTTGTGTGAATTTTCTTCTTAAACGAATTTATTATGTGACTAAAATGTGAAATCAATGATGGGAAAGCATGTAATGTATGTAATGTGAAAACCATTAACAGTAGAAAACATTTACTTTAAATTCAAAATTATTCAATCTGGACCACCAATGCATTCAATGCTTACCATTACTTTTTATTTTAAAAATTTTGGCTCTTAATTGTCTAAATCCTTAAGAAACGTAATCTAATAGTATGACTCCATGCATGAGAGGTTTGTGAGTCTTATTAGATATTTTTACCTGTCCTACACCATTCAAATTAAATCGAACATGCATTGGAAAACACTAATCAAATTCTTTCGGCCATTCCTTCTATACAACGATTAGAAATCAATGATTATTCAAATATTGCGATCTGACACTGTTTTATCCGGAGACAGATAAGTAAATAACTTAGCTACAGCCAAGAGTTAATTCAGCACATAATATACAAGTGTTATTTGTTGGATTGTAAATTAAGCGAAACACAGAAACTAATAATTTGGACTTTAAAAATATATACATATTTATATTACACATACACAGAATAGCTTCCTCAAGTCCAATTGTTTTCAGCACTGTACATTAAAATTAATTTTGTGAAGTCTTCAAGAGTGTAAGGACGAGATCTAAAGGAAATATACACCAAGAGTAACTTGGAATCGGGTACTTACATCATACTTCAGAACAAAGATATTATAGGTAAAACTGAAATAAGATCTACTGATTAAAATCTAGACGACATTGTATGTCTCGTACTACTAAACAAAACTCTGTCAGAAAAATCAACATGGTATTTTAACACTGTGTCAACTTATCATTGCATTCTCATCTAACTTGTACCTTTAACCGCTCACAATATATGTCTAACTATTCAGATAGAGATGCAGTGTTCACTGATGCTGTTTTTACCATGACAGCTACATGAATACAGTGTAGCTTCGACTTTCTCTGTATCCTTTGCTTACCACTAGCGATGAACTAATTCCCGCAGTATTCAGTTTAACATTGAATTTATTATAATTAACTACAAGCATATACATACCCACCGTAATAGTATTTGTACACTCTCCTCCTGCAGACTTGAGGGACCCGGGAACAAAGGGCTCAAAATTAAAACGTATCGAGTCACAGTATCTGCTTATCACTCAGATGTCATTTAATTCATTGAAAATATTTCACTTGTGTACACATTACCATTAAATAACACTGGACTAATTCATATCTGTCTAAAATAAAACAGATTTTCAATTATGGAGAGTGTTAGTCCGTCCATTAACCACCCATTAATTCATACAAATTAATCTTCCGCAATCTCCGTAAATCACGCCAGACGCTAATCCAATGGGATTTTAAAGGCTTCTATAATGCAACTGTTTGCTGCAGGTTCTTATCCTTCATAGTTCATACACTCTTATAGAAATGGAGTTGTCGTTGAAAACAGTTTATACTTCATTGCTGAAGGAAAATATGGTGGTAGTGGTGGACGTCAACCCATACTGAATCTGAAAAAAGTCTGTTCCGCAACTAAGTCGTGGTTAACCTAAGTTCTGAGCAGATTAGAAGATATTTCTCCGAATTGAAAGTGTCCGTGCTTCTGTGAAGAAAAATCTTTCAATGCAAAGTCCCTAAAACTTGATAATACCGATAACCTGCGCGAGAATGATTTTACACTTGAAGAGAAAAAGCTTATAAGATCATTTGTCGATTACTGGTCATCCAAGCTGGAGTTACTGCAGACAAAAGGGCATATTCATCAGCATTGTTGAGAAATATTTTGGTTCAATAAAGACCCTCAAGAGCGTTCGTACTGAATATTTTGGTATTTGTTCGAAAATGCTCGAGTTGAAAAGTATTTGTATAGATAAATACGGAACATGTCTCAACGAGGTTTCATGTTTTTTTCGAATGGCTACTATGGGGAATTTCAAGAATTTTAAGATAATCTCACTAACAAGAACCTTCGCAGTACTGACGACTCTGATTAATGCAAAAAAACACGACAAGAATTTTTAGCTGACTTTGAGACTGGAACTTGAGCGGAATGAACAGTTAAGGGACTTTGTTTTAGCTGTTGCAAGTTCTTCTTTGCCCATTTGTTTAATTCGGTTCAACTATTACAATTCAAACAAATTTGTGCAAGCTGTACAAGACCAACGGCCGTTTATGTTTATGCATTAAGGGCATTCTCTCGGCCTGAGATAGCTTCGATGCTTTGAAGTAACAATTATGTCATGAGTTTCCAAGAGAAACTTGTATGGAAACAAACAATTGTCACTACAGGG
>Ga0194135_10000430_pt1 | contig 24769 bp, 19 predicted proteins | sample LitLau_LLRF_2013_FD_134024 | JGI IMG/M metagenome (GOLD analysis project Ga0194135, IMG submission 134024) | Freshwater sediment microbial communities in response to fracking from North America - Little Laurel Run_MetaG_LLRF_2013 (version 2) | ecosystem: Environmental > Aquatic > Freshwater >... | reverse complement strand
GTTTTACTGAAGCTATCAGGTATGAAGAAAAGTAAATACGGAAGGGTATTTAATTATACATTCGCTCTGCCTCACTTGAGCACCAAAACTGAACTGATAGCACTAGAGACAAGAGGAACTGGAGATGGAGATAGAGGGTGGCAAGCCAAAGTCATTCCATCATTTCCAAGCACATGAGCTGATTATGTCCATGATGTTGGGTTGGTGGGATGTGTGGATGGATGTACTGTCTGTAGTCGGAGTTTAGTCTGGTAATACCAACTGCTCCTCTTCAATGGTCGAGTAGATCAGGATCAGATCATTCCGTATATTTTCGCCAGTATTCCGGCAGGGGAGCCGGTGCCAGTAATCTCCATGGCTTTCCTACTTTTGTGTAGATGGGTTTCGCATTTCTCTTCTGTAACATACATAACGTTACTGGAGAAGCACCACATGGGTTCATCAGCTCTTCTTCCTAGTTGAAAGTGACCTTGTGGTGTATTCCTGCATCTGTAGAATAATCATTCCACTGACAAAGTGCGATTTCCTACCGCAATATTTTGGAATTTTCCAATAATTCCAATTTTTTTCATGGCTTCAAAATGAGTTCTGTCAGTGGCAGTGTTAGTGCTCTTTTGTGATTGGTTCTACGTTTCCCCATGCATTACTGTATTTTTGAACTCCAAGCCTTCGGTCTCGGTGTCCTGGTTGTCTGACTTGGTCCGCTAATGAGGGATATGATGAGGCTGATTAAGGTTACACCTTGAGAATTGGAACAATGGAGTAATATGGATCAAGTTCATCAATTTGGAAAAACCTTAAGTCAGGAACCCATTGATGAAGAGCACTTAATGAGCCTGTGGAGTAAGATTTTCTATAAGTCCTCCGCTTCTAAAAGTCCTAAGGCCGCGTTTCTCTAGGTATTTCCTCTGAATTCCTTTATGTTCTTTCATATAGGAGGATGAGAATCAGACGAGATTACTCGTACCAGGCAGGGATTATAATTTATATTCCCAGGAAACTTATTAATGTTCCCGTCAATCATTAACTCACTCAAGGATATTGATTTCCATTCATTCATTCCTTTATTCTTTTTACGCTTCTTTCAGACGAGATGCTTGAGAATGAGAATGAAACATTACGGGAACGAGTGGGGGACTTGGAGAAAAAAGTTTACGAGCAACGCGATGAGATCCTTTGTCTCCGAGCAACAGTGGCAGACGTTCTCCGACGAATTGCTAACCTTGAAGGGTCCACAAACAGAGGTAACGTCACATTTTTTGATGTTTGTAAATAATTCGTTTTGGGGAAGATTAGTTTCACTTTACGTTGATATTTCTGTTTGGGAAAAAGGGAAATTCCACGACACCAGCAGAGATTAAGAATCTTCTTTTGCAGATGATCCAAATAAAGGTTATTATTAACGTTTAGCAGACTTGAATAAAAACGCATAGGCTGGAGACTGGCTGGAGAAGACGATTTCCATTGTTCCGTAGACTGTCTATAGAAATGCAATGAAATGACCCACTGGGTGGGGGTGTTACCATACCCAATTAATGCATTCTAAATCCAGATAAAAATGCAACTTTTTCTAGACTGCATAAATAAAAGATTAGGTTTAGTGAAATGGTTTCCATTATTTCAAAGAGTGCTGTCCAAAACCTTTTACCCCATAGAAAATTCTAGATTCGAACCATTATGTGGGTAAACCTATTAGAAATAAGTTTTCGATGAATAACCAACCGGTGGCGGGTCCCTCCAGGAGATTCCGCACTTTCATCGATCATTCATTAGACCATTTTAGTGAGTGGCTGGTTAGGTAAACCGATGGTGAAACTATAAAAGAAGGAATATTCGATCAATATCGCTAAACTTAGTAGAATAATGGTGATTGTCATTACGACTTTTTCTACGCTAGCTTGGAAGTGCGCAACGGAATAATTCCAGAAATCAGACTAGAAAATGTCTATTAAAAATTAATGGAAATTGCAAAAGAAAATTATACAAAATTTCCTTTTTCTTAAGAGTTATTATTATCCCTAATTTCTGTGGAAGGCCAATTGCTCAAGAACAGGAACTGCCACGGTTCTGGTACCATTCCTACCTGTGACCGTCCGTTGAGTGAGTAATTTTGGAACGGCCGCATGCAAGAGAAGAAGGTAATGACAGGCTACATTTTGATGGACATGTGAGGACGACTGGAGTTAAATATTGTTGTCCATCCAGTATTTCACCTCAGAGACAGTGGAAACTCCGAACGTCGTCAACATACTCCTGTGAGCCTGTGAGACCGATGGAAGGAAATTGGGAATACACACACGTTCTCTACTAACCGCAACCCAACAAGTTGCAGGTTTTTCTCCGCAAACTGCATTACAGGAATTAGGAAAATTTGGGCTGGGTTTGATTAATATTTCGTAGACAAAAACTCATAGTTATTATTCTCCTTTTCCCTTGTGATTTTATTTCAACTTAAACACTGGGCCAAAAAAGTTCTGCTGTTTACTCCGGAATTATTTTATTTCGCTCAGTTTGAAATTGTAGAAAATCAATTTCAATCCCATCATTCCTTAATAACTCAACTCAACTCATTTTAATATCTTTAGGTGCACACTGGATCTTATGTTGATCCCGTATACCACACGTGTAACTGGCGAAGAAGTGCACCGCGTTCTCTCTTCCGGAAGTAACATTTATTTTTGTCCTCAAATTGTGAGTCGATGAGCTTATTATTAGTGTCGTGCAGCTTGTCACTACTTACTACTGTGAGTCAAGGAAGCACGTTTCCGTATAAGCTTGGTGTTTACATTGAGAAAAGGATGCTGACTTTTAGTATTAGTAAACGAAATCCTGGTTATTGAGTTTTTCAAAGACTGGAATTAAGGAAGACGAAAGTGTCAAGGAAGGGATCAGGTTCTGTTGGAGATGAATATTAATGGCACTTGTAACAAGAAGAGCAAAAACAGACAAAACGTGGCCCTATTTTTAGGGTTTACACTTCTGCTCTAAGATTTGAGAAAAGATGCATTTGTCGATCTGAAGATGTAGTGCAGAGAAATGGAAAGTGTTAAAACTAAATACACCCTGATGAGTTGATCGTAAAGATTCTCTTAGTTACCTTCTTCTCTTTTTTTTTCTTTACAGCTATAAGTGCTCCCCCGTTGCATTTCAAGGAAGTCCAAGGGCGTGAACGACAACTTCGAGTCTATCCAACAGTTTCTGATCCTACAGCACGCGGGGACTGGAGACGAGGTCACGCAGCAGGGACCCCTCTCAATCCCAATGGAGTAAACTCCAATTTAAATAACAAAAAGTAAGTCATTTGGCTCATCCTCGATTGCAATCCCGAGCAGCACAATGGAAACACAATTGCTAGAGATGCACATTCTTCTCCTAAGAAAATCCGCATCTGTTGTCTGTGCGAGCTATGTAATCAAAAATAAGTTGAAATTGTACAGGGTTATCAGCAAAATGGGAAGCTTTAGCCTTGAATATCCTTCGTGGCGTTTTGCTGCACGTCAGCATGTGCATTAATTGATAATAATGAACAGGAGCTCATTAGCAGCCACCAGCCTCACATGAAAAATAGGCTTCCCTCCACCAAAATCGAACCTAACCTGTAGGCTTTATAACTATTCACTGATTAGCAGCTTAAAATTTGAAACGCAACTAATTTGTTGTCCTCTGCTCTGTTGCGAATTAATTATACCAAGTTTATGGGGAAATATTGTGGAATTGTTTTTCCTTTTCAGCCGACGTGTCAACCATCATCAGTCGACGGGCTCCCTGCATTCAGCCGATTCCCACAGTTCAAACGGCGGTTTATCTTCACCGTCACCATCCCCTTCTCCATATCGTATCTCACCGTCCCCACGTGCACCCGTCCTTAATCAACACTTGAGAAACGGGAACGGTGTCGGTGGAACAGGAACTAACGGAACTACCCCGTCTCCGCTTGCCACCAAACGTTGGAGCTCCACCAGTGACTTTGGCAATCCTTCCGCATTTTCTCCGAACGCTCCAATGGCTGTCAGGTAAAGGATATGAAGAGAGACACATCATGCTCACACTTCCGGCCTGATCTGATTCTGTTTACAGTTTCTACAAAACTTGGTATCCTTCCTTCCTTCCTTCCTTTTACATTCCTTAAAAATCAACTTCAATATCGAATAATTCTTTTATAGGAAACCATTTTTTTCTCCTCTTGAAACTGTTAAAATGGGATTTACGATTCGAAATGAAATCAGTCCGGAGTCCGGAATGCTCCCCAATAATTCTATGAATCATTTACAAGATTTCCAACTATTGGTTTGAATTTGAACAATTTTGTTTGCTTATTAATTTAATTTTGTTTTGTTTTATTTTCTACATTTATTAGAAGTAATGCAACTGCACGTTCTCTACTAAACTTACACGTGAAAACACCGCATACCAGGCATGGGTATGCATTGGGTTTTTTTTTTTATAATTTGCTTTTTAATTCCTAACAGTTAATAAAGTTCAACCAACTCAAAATAGTAATCCTATTCATTTTTTTTCAACAGTACGAAAGATGCCACATTCAATGCGGAGGAAGGGACGATTCGAGTATTTCTCCGAGGACGCCCAATCAATCTGTACTTTCCAAGTACCCTGGTTGACAACTACAGTTTGTCACGGGTCTCTACTGCTCCCATTGCGAAGCTCCAGTTGGAATGGATGTAAGACAGTTTTTCATTTATTTCTTAAATCGAAAAAAAGCATCCTGAATCCTGATGCCAGAGGAAAGATAAGGGCGGAGTCTACTGGTGCAAGTAATTAGAATTAATTGGAGTTGCCTCGAACTTTAGTCAAATGGGGATTAACAAGGGCTCACTAGAGCGGCAAACTGGTACATGCGGAACGCCATACTTACTACACCATAATTACCAGTGTGTAAACTTCTGTTCAGGAGATAGAGAGAGCAACTTGGAGTATAAATTTAGAAATCTTCAACTCAAAGTCCCACCCAATTCAAATGCTTAGTCAGATTAATTACTTGAGACAGGATGATTTTTTATTTCTTAAGGCTAGAAATAAGATTTCATCCCTTTCTTAATTATTAATTATACCTAATTGAGGTTTATCCCCTTATGCGTTTATGTGCGAAAACTTGGAATAACTCTTTCTTAGTATAAAGCATGCGCGACTGCCCTTGAAAATAGAGTGATTTTGCATTTCTTAAATCCTTAGATATGGCTACCGTGGGCGTGACTGTCGATCAAACCTTTATTATCTTCCTACCGGAGAATTGGTCTACTTCATGGCCGCCGTCGTCGTCTTGTACAACGTTGAGGAGCAACATCAGAGACATTATTTGGGGCATAATGACGACGTCAAATGGTAAGCTCTTCAGCTGTCGTTGTAATTGGTGGACGCCTTACATAATATATGCTTTACGTGAACAAGCCAATTTCCTAATTTAAGCCGTCACAAGTAGAATTCACGAATGAATTTAAAACGAAAAACTAAGGGCACTTTGAAGAATGTGACTTATTTTGATAGTCGTCAAAGTCCTCTCTCATTCTGCAGCCCATTTTCAGTAAATTTTGTGTAAAATGCCGTTTTAGGAAAAGATGCCAAGAGTAAAATTCGTAATTATATTTCGTGACAAAGAAATGCAAATTATTATGAGTATGAGCCTCCTAAATTTTGCAGGTGTGGTAGGTTTATGCGAAATTACCTTTAAAGGTTTCGGTTCCGCTAGGGAACACAGCAGAATAGGAATCCAACTCATTTCCTTGGCAAATGTGAGGAAAATTATATTACACTAAGATTTAGATACAAAATGGCTCTAATACGCATATCTGTCACGTTTTCCATGTGTACGTGCTAGTAATTTTTGTTCAGATACATAATGAAAGATGGATGATCATGATAGCTTGGTAAATCCGGTAAACCACAAACTGTTAGCACAATTTGATTTCTCATTTCAGTCTGGCAATCCACCCTAACAAGTTGATTGTTGCCACGGGTCAATGTGCAGGTCATGAAAAAAGGGAAGGAAAGGTGAGGAAAAATGTTTTTTTGAGAAAAGTTAGAATTAATCGAAGTAGAGTTTCAGCTTTTAAGGTTTGATGACCTCTGCAGGAATGCAACAATTATTTTCCCGTATAGATTATAGAAGAATTTAAAAAAAAAATCATTTTCTCCTTATAAAGCCTTGATTGTCATAACCTGCAGATTTCAAAAGATATGGCAAGGAAGGATGCTAATATAACTGTTTTTTTTTTTTAAATATTATTTGGTCATGCTTTGTTAGGCACACGTCCGAATATGGAATTCAGTTAGCCTCCACACTCTTCATGTCATTGGAGTTGGTGACTTTGACCGTTCAATCTGCTGCCTCTCCTTTTCCAAAGCGGTAAAAAGTCAATATACGAGAAATTAATAAATGGATTGGATGATGATGATGGACATGATTGATTCTTGTTTATTCTTTCCAAAGGACGGTGGAGCTTTATTATGCGTGATTGATGAGTCCAGTGATCACACGATTTCCGTCTGGGACTGGCAAAAGGGGGAGAAAGGACATAAATTGGCAGAAAATAAGGTGAGCATGCGAGTCAAATCCTCAAATCGATATCGTCACCACTCGACTTATAGTGGAGAAAATGGCGTCGTTTCATCTGAATTTTCATTTACTTTTGTTTAGTGTTCGGGTGACACGGTGGTGTCAATGGAATTTCACCCATTGGATAAAAACACGATCATCTCCTGCGGGAAGAGCCACATCTCATTCTGGGCTTTTGAGGGATGCGTCCTATACAAGAAACTGGGGATTTTTGATCAGCGAGACAAGCCGAAATATGTCACTTGCCTTGCCTTTACCGGGACTGGGGATGTCTTATCTGGGGACAGCAGTGGAAACGTTTTGATTTGGGCCCGGGGAACCAACGTCGTTGCCAAAGTCATTCGAGGGGCTCATGATGGACCTGTTTTCAGCATTTTGGCATTGAAGGACGGAGAAATTATCACTGGAGGGGGGAAGGACGGTCGAGTTCTGAAATGGGATCCTGACCTGACAAAGGCGGAAATGGAGACTGTGGTAAAGAATCCAGAGTCTATCCATGCTCAGAAATCGATTCCAGTACTAATTAATACTGTTTACAATACACTTTAGATTCCAGAACAATATGGACCTGTGAGGGTAATCACGGAAGGGCGTGGGAGTCAACTGATTGTTGGTACAACCAAGAACTGCGTCCTCGCAGGAAGTTTCCAACTTCCATTTCAACTGATAGTCCAAGGACACACTGATGAACTTTGGGGACTGGCGACACATCCCGAACAACAACAATTTATCACTGGAGGACTTGATAAAATGCTGGTACTCTGGGATGCACTTAGCAAAACTGCAGTGTGGTCTCTTGATTTTGACGTATGTACACAAGCCAAATGGTTCTGATATTATAATATCCAATCTTGTTCCAAGGTTTATCAAATTTCTTCTAAAACTATATATAGGAACAAATTCAATCTGCGGCATTTTCCCCGGATGGGCAAGTCATTGTAGTAGGGACTCTGCTGGGACGCTGGTTTGCGATTTCTGCAGAGACGCGTGAAATCCTGTCTCATCACAACGATGGATCTGAACCTATTCAGGTTGTACGATTTTCTCCGGATGGAAGAATGCTGGCAATCGGTTCTCGTGACAATATCATCTACATTTATCAAGTGACAGATTCATACCAAAAGTACAATCGTATTGGACGTTGCTCGGTAAGTGAACCGAATGGAGTTTCCGAATTCGTAAATTGGAACTTAGACTAATGTTAGGTTTTCTTTCAATATCCCTTTTTTCCTGCAGGGTCATTCTAGTTTCATCGCACATCTGGATTGGTCAGCTGACAGCACATTCATTCAGAGTAATTCCGGGGACTACGAACTCTTGTACTGTAAGTCAATGAATAACTCGACAGTTCGCACCATGTGCCTGTTTACACGACTCATGTTTGTCACGACGACTGTTTACACGATTTTTCACAATTCTAGGGAATGCATCTGTATGCCGTCAAATCCCGCAGAGCTCGCAGCTGCGTGACACGGAATGGGATACATCTACTTGTACGCTCACGGGGACCACCATTGGGATCTGGCCAGAAAACGCAGATGGGACAGACGTGAACGCGTCCGACAGGTCCCATGACAAGAAACTCGTGGCTACTGGGGATGATTTTGGGAAGGTCAAACTGTACACATACCCCGTTATGCAACCTAAGGTAATTCAGGCAATGTTGAATCTCCTTTCCAAATGATCAGTTTTAATACAGTGTTGATTTCGTTACAGTCACTCTGCCACACGTATGGCGGCCACAGCAGCCATGTTACAAGCGTGGTGTTCCTACAAGATGACACGCGCCTGATCAGCATTGGGGGTCGGGACTCAAGCGTCATGCAGTGGGTTATTTGTTAAATTGAACCCAAAAAAAAACTTAATATTTTCTTACTAGAGCCTCTTAAATGCTTGCGTTGAGATGAAAATCAATTACCTTAAATGTGGAACTTCTTTAGGTTTCTAATCACATAAGTAATGCTTATGGTTCAACGTAGGTTTACGTAAAGTTAGAATAGTTTAATCACTCCAATTTGTGAAAAATAACCTGCTTGTACTTGTAGTTTATATTTTGCTATATATTATTTGCTATTCGTCAAAGTTCATACAAAACTGAAAAGTTGGAATAAGAATTATAAGCACTACGCCAGAAAGTACAATTAAAAAAAATAATGGTAATTACAGGGATAAACGCAATTATTTCCATCGGCGCCTCATATGGTCTCCTTGCTTCATAACTGTGTGGGAATCACCGAGAACATGTAGGAGCTTACCCCTTGTCATCTCCTTTTTTTCGTCCAGCCCCAATTGGTATGCAATGTTCTGCAGTTTCTTCACTTCCTCAACTAAACTGGATGATGTGAGGCTTCCGAATTCTAAATTGAAAAAAAGGATTATTGAAGATGTAATCAGTTACGCACTCAAGGCTGAAGCAAGGTTGTAAAAGTATACTTACGATGAAGCAAATTGATGTCCTCTGGATCCAACCCATGGGCCCAACTTCCAGATGTATCCGTCTCGCCAGTCTTCAGCTGGTTATTGTACAAGATTTGTTTTGCAGTTGTAGGAACTAAATATAAAAAATATATTGTGTAAGTAAACTCTTTTGTGAGCGCGTAAAACAGAATTGGATCAGAATCGTTCATTATATCAGTATTATCAACCGGCAAAAATGCATCACTAATATTGTTATATACCCCCCTGGCGGAATCGTTATCGTGAGAATAAACTTACGATTAGTAGGCCATAGGTCTGGGGAAGAGCGATCCAGCTTTTCTGTGCTTTTGAGTTGATCTTCAAGGGAAACCTCTACATCAGGTGCATTTTCGGCAGGTTGTGGAAGGAAGCAGCCGTCAGTCGTGATCATATACTCGTGAGCTTCAAGGGTCTCTTCACTAATGTCTACGTCACTTCCTTCCATCTGAATACTTGCTACGGCTTCAGCTTCAGCAGCAGCAACAGCATCCTCTGAATTGGCAAATAAAAATACAAAATTATCCTAAACCCAAGCTCGCCAGAACTGAGAGGTGAGAATAGTTTGTGAAAGAAAACCTGCTGAAGGGTCGGAATCTGTCACCACTACTGTTTCCGTTTCAACGTGTTCCTGTTCCCCCTCAGTTGTAAATACATTACTCAGTTCTTCATCGAAAATGAGCTCCGATTCGGGTTCGCTTGACTCCATTGTTTGGACTTAGAACTGGTCGGAGTGTGGCTCTTTGTTGGCAAGGATCGCCAGAGTTCTAGAATGAATAAATATACTTAAGGGTTTAGTACAAACAAATGTCAAAACAAGTTAAATGTTTGTTAACTTCGAGCATCGACCTTTAGGTAGGTAGGTTAGGCTTTGCTTGTTGTCTTGTTAGGAAACCCAACTCCACTCTCACGTCTCACATAGTCAAAGCTAAGAAAAAACTAAATAAAAGGAAAAACGTACCGAAACCGGGTGGATGATGGATGATTGAGGGAAATGTTCGAAACAACAAAAACCATGAAAAACAAAAGAAATTGAAAATTGATTATGAAAATCAACCGCCGCCGCCAGAAGAGAGAACAGAGCTTCTTCAACAATAAAAACTAATGCAGAAGTCAAAATTATTTAACCAAATATATTGTAATGACTTAAATCTAAATTATTTTTTGGAATTAGTGTAATATTTTACGAAGTATAAGTGCAGAAAATTGTTTAATTTAATTTATAATTTTTGAGAACATAAATAACAAGTGTATTTATCGATAATATAATTTGTAATGGGAGGATGGAAAGGGGGAGTTGGCTTTGACGCACACCTGCTGCCAATCTTCTCGTTGTGAGTGAAATCTCAAACTAGGCTCTCGTGTGTCTTTCAATTTATTCTCCGGTCTTTGGTGAATTGGAATTCTATAATTCCCAAGTTTTGGTCAATTTTCTAGGTTTGGTAACTCCAAATTATGGCTCCCAGGCTAGAAATTGCTGTTGGACTCAAACGAGGTCATCCCACTATCAAAAACAAATTGGCCCCTCGACCTGCAAGCAAAAAAGGGGTAAGAAAATCCCATTCTTTACGACTAATTAACTTTAAAACCGGTGGTTGGTATCAGCAACAGCCGATAATACTGGGATCGGGATTGAGATGGATGCAGGAGCCTGGAGCGCAAGCAATTAATTAGGATGAGATATGCTGGTACTGTTGTATGGATTCCTTACAAATGATTTGAAGTTGGATTCGAGTTTTTAGCATGAGCTAAAGCGACAACGCTTGGGAAAGATACATTACATTGAAAAGTTAAATGTCGCTGCCGCTATAGTGCCCATTCATTCGTTTCGTCATTTATAACACCAACAGCCACAGCACACTCAACAGCGGAGTACGCATAAACGGTTAACAGTTTGATTATCATTCATTGATACACAAAACACAAGCAGTCAGCCACAGCGCTTCTTTCCCATTTCACATTTTCTTACTTAAACACTAGACTGTGATTTCCTGATTAACCTAACCAACGTATTTATTCTTTTTAATTTTTGCAGCGTCAGACAAAGCACAATAAGTTCGTGAAGGACATTGTTCGAGAAGTCTGTGGTCATGCTCCGTATGAGAAGAGAGCAATGGAATTGCTGAAAGTTTCCAAGGATAAGCGAGCTCTGAAGTTCTTGAAACGACGGGTGAGCAAAACATTTGATTGATACCATTAACCTCCTGATATTCAGTCCATTCTCACCTTCAATAAATTCCCTAATGAGTGCAATGACATTATTTTTTTTATAATTAATAGCTGGGGACCCACATCCGAGCAAAGAGGAAGCGTGAGGAGTTGTCCAACACCTTGGCACAGATGAGAAAGGCCCAGAAGTAAATCCAATTTTAGCTCTAGACCGTTTTTCTTATACATTCAGGTGGATATTTATTTGAGTATAAATAAATGGGTGCCACCATCAATTGCTTTTGGTCATTATAATATTTTGCAAATTGAAGGAATTCATAGTTTATATTCATAATTCATACTATATTACTGCTCCGGAGCCTTTAGATTTAGTTGACTTGAACCGAGTTTCATGCAAGTTGCACAGGTTGCACGTGAGGAGATGGACCTTCTGGTTAGGGTAGAGTCGCTGTCGTTGTCATTTAGAGTCAGTCACTTGAAAATGGAGATAAATTGGCCTGCTGCCTTCTGGATTAATTTGAATGGGCGAGGAGGGTATGAGAAAGGCGGAGCCGGGGGTATGACGAGTATGCGTTGCAGAGAATTACGCAACTTTCCACGGAGGAGATCCAAATTTAAATATACGAGAAGACCGAGATTCCTAAAGCCAAAGCCAATGAAGAAAACTGGTTCGCGTTTGACCTTGGCCTTGTTCAACAACGTGGAGTTCCTAATCAGGAACCAGACCTCGCTTCTTCTCTCGCTCTTCTCTGATTGGCAGTTCACTGGACAACACCTCTCAACACGAACACTTCTTGGATTCTGATCTTCCAAATTTTATATCAACATGAGTCGTCTCATTAGGCAATTGCCGACGGTAAGGATTCATTTAAATCAATTTATTAATGTAATTTTCATTTATTAATTCTCGTGAGCTAAAATCTAGTAATCTGGCATCCTGACTTTTGTAGATACGTGAACATGCCGTCAAATCTCAGTCCTCCAGATTCTATTCACCACAAGCTGTGACGAATACGAAGCTCTTCATTAACGGGAAGTTTGTAGAGTCAAAAACCAAGGACTGGATCGATCTCCACAATCCAGCAACCAATGAACTCGTCACACGCGTTCCGAAGTCGACGCAGACCGAGATGTTCGATGCAACGGCTGCTGCAAAGGACGCCTTCAAAACTTGGTCAAAGACTTCAATTCTGACTCGACAGCAAATCATGTTCAAGTTCCAACACATTATTAAAGCAAATATGGTAAATCTCTCAAAGGGAAAGCCGGTGTTGCTTAGTCTTCCCTCTTCCGTTGTCGGCGCCTAATGACTAACTTTTTCTATTTATAGAAAGAACTGGCCAAAAATATTACGCTGGAGCAAGGGAAGACGTTAGTTGACGCAGAAGGCGATGTATTGCGTGGACTGCGTAAGAGATACATGCTTATTGTGAAAAGTAATTCATAATATGCTAATGCTAAAATGCTAATTTCTGTTCTGTGTTTAATTTTTTGCTGTAGAGGTTGTTGAGCATTGCTGCAGCGTGCCTAGCTTGCAATTGGGTGAAACCTTGTCTGGAATTGCAAAGGACATGGACACACTTTCCTTCAGAATTCCATTGGGTGTTTGTGCTGGAGTGAGTGCCATTTAATTTTTCATTGAGTGCTCACATTTTACCAAGTCGTATAAAAGCATGTCTCTTTTAAACTATCCAAACCTGTCAATTTAAATCTTAAAATTCGCTTTTACATATATGCCTCCCCTCTTTTTTTTTATCAAAATACTATTTAACTGATAATTATATTTACCCAAAGTCCGATAATTATTTGAGTCAAGAAGAGGGTTCTTGATACTCTAATCAACGTGAATTAAGGCCACGTTTTTGTTGTAAAAGTGTTGAACTGTATCCCGAATTGTTGGCCAGGCTCCCAAGAACATAGAACGGTTGACCACCTTATCGAGACAAATGAAAATCCTCTTTTTGTTAAGGGATTTTGAAGTTTGAAGAGATGAGTGATGTATAACTGTCAAATCCTTACCTAACTTTATGTCTTACTTTCATTTTAAGGTGACGCCGTTCAACTTCCCTGCGATGATTCCGCTTTGGGTAATAAGTTCAAATAATAATTTTAATAAATTCTCGCACTTTTCACTTCAAGAACCGATTTTTTTCTCTTGAAATTGCAGATGTTTCCATTGGCTCTTACTTGTGGGAATACATACGTGCTGAAGCCATCAGAACGAGATCCAGGGGCTTGCATGATGCTTATGGAAATGTTCCAGGAGGCCGGTGCTCCAAACGGTGTCGTAAACGTCATTCACGGAGCTCATGAAGCAGTCAACTTCATTTGTGATAATCCAGATATTAAGGCAATTTCCTTTGTTGGATCTGATCAAGCCGTAAGTGGCAAATAGTAATTCGTTACTCTTATCAAAGCCTATCAAATCCTTAGCAGAACTTAAAAGCTTCTTGTTCTATACCAGGGAAAATACATTTATGAGAGGGGTTCTAAAAATGGGAAGCGCGTACAGAGTAACATGGGTGCGAAGAACCATGGCGTCATCATGCCTGATGCCAACAAGCAAAACACTCTGAATCAATTGGTTGGGGCTGCTTTTGGTGCTGCCGGGCAACGGTGCATGGCACTATCCACTGCTGTCTTCGTTGGAGAGGCAAAGCAATGGATTCCTGAGTTAGTTGAAAAGGCAAAATTACTCAAAGTCAATGCCGGTAAGGTGGAACATTATAGTTATTACCTTCACTGAGTTTCTTTATTAGTCGAACTCTTGTTTTAGGTCACGAGCCAGGAACTGATTTGGGTCCTGTAATCTCACCCCAAGCAAAGACAAAGATTTTGGATCTGGTTGAATCTGGCATCAGGCAGGGAGCCAACTGTGTTTTGGATGGACGCAACATCACAGTCCCTGGCTACGAGAAGGGCAATTTTGTAGGACCCACAATTTTAACCGACGTCACGGTAAGCCAATTTGGATTTCGTCCTATCATTATTTTGTCGTTTACTTTCTATCATAGTTATAATTATTTGTCTTTTCCCCGTTTCAGCCCAGCATGAAGTGCTACACGGAGGAAATCTTTGGCCCAGTTTTAGTGACGCTTTCAGTTGACACCCTGGATGATGCAATTAATCTCATTAATAACAACCCGTATGGGAACGGAACAGCCATCTTTACAACGAACGGTACGGTTGGCTTTAACGTTGTAAAAAAAAACTTTAGGCTTTACTTGGTGGTTAATTCTTTCACGCTGATTCCTTTCCAGGAGCCACCGCTCGTAAATTCACCCACGAAATTGACGTTGGGCAGGTCGGAGTCAACGTTCCAATTCCCGTACCTCTCCCCATGTTCTCTTTCACTGGTTCCAGGGGAAGTTTCATGGGAGATTCCAACTTTTATGGAAAAGCTGTAAGTTGGGACACTTGTTAGCCTGTCATCATGAATAATTCCAAAATGGAGCAAACGGGATATTGAAGAAATGTTCTTTTATAATCAGGGTATCAATTTCTTCACACAACTCAAGACTGTGACCCAGATGTGGCGTGAGGATGATGCGAGCATTTCCAAACCCACAGTTGCAATGCCAGTGATGCGATAAACGATTCGAGTCAGAAATCAGAGCTAGTGTCAGCGCTAGCTTCACGCGAGAAAGTAATCCTAGCTCACCAATGCAGAAAGTTGCGTCCAATTCCTATCTAATTTCGAAAGAATATTTTATGATTAAAAAATTATTTGGGAATTAAACGCAACAGCTTCCAATAGACATCCGAATATCCCTCGCCAAATTCATTTTTTTTTTTACAATAAACTTGTAATTTTATTTGAACACAATCAACTGAAAGGGTTAGCTTGAAGAATTGGAAGAAATTCGGAGAGAAGTAGAATTAGCATTAAAATGAAGTGGTTAGACGAGAGATGATTCGGGTGATGATGGGATTTGAGATAATTCTGACTGTTTTTGGCATCTAAAAACTGGATTCCCTGAGCCCACTTTCTTCCCTTTCCGGTGGTGTGAAACCTCCGATAGTTTTCGACTGTTTGTAATCATAACTTTCTGTTTTTCTTTTTTGAATGTGAATTACTTTGACTGATCTTGGGTGACGGGATACCAGAAGCTTGCTCACGGCTTCAGCGTCCGTGGCTGGTTTGTCATCTTCCAGTGGTTTGTCTGGAATTGGGACAAACTCCATGCCTCCCAACGGGGTGGGCGTCCGCCTCGGCGGCGTCACCGTTGTCACTCCTTGCCCGAACAATTGCTTTGAGGCTTCTCTCAGCCGCTCGGCGGAGAGGGGTTGGTCGTCTTCTGTAGGACTGTCCATTTGTTTCTTTGCAGGGGGTGAGGGTGACAGTGAAATTGTTTTACTTTCTTCGTAGTCTTCCGTACTGAATCCAAATCTCTTAGGGAGGTCATAGGTACGAACTAAATAGGGAAACCTAGCTATTGCTGGTCTCTCGGGGACCGTTGAGTTTCGGACTGAGGATTTCGGGAGTGTTGGGGTATTTTCGTAAGAAGTTTGCTTCGGCAAAAGCGCCACCTCGGCAGTCGGTGATCTGCTCTTGGGAGATTCCGGAGGGGAGGATTTCCGCTTCGTAGAGAATCCGTCAAAGAGTCTTGAGGACAAAACTTGCTTGTCCTCTGGAGGAGAATTTGATGGGGACTTATGGAATGAGCTCGGTGAGCCATCTTTGTATTTCCCATCAGAACCGGGGGAGTAGGAACGGGATAAATAGCCCAAATCCTTGCTATCTTCTTCTTCGAATGGGGATGGAGCCAATAGTGACGAAAGTTGCTGGGTCAACAAGTTGTCCGTTGGAGCCGATGCTTCTGGTGAGAGATTTCTAGAATCCGGGGCTGTCCCTGCCGTTTGTTTGGATTCATCCGTCTTAACATTGAGATGTGAGGGGCGCACTGGCCGAGGCATTTCCTCAGAAGAAAATACTTGAGAAGTATGAGCCTCTTGAGGACCTGACCCGGCGGCTAATTGTCAGGCTTTCCTTGGATAATTACCCCCGCCTCCTCCAGAAATTGATGACATGACGTAGGAGCCACGCTGAGCCATTCGCTTTTCCTTCCGTCTCCACTGGACGGATGCTTCGAAAAGAAACAGGATTCCAGCGATATGTAGCAAGACCACACCAACGACGGCAACGGTGAACGCCCATGACAAATAGTTGAAGGTCCATTCTGGAGCCCAGAGTCGACTTCCGCTGAGGCTTCCAAAGACAATCACAGCCACTAATCCAAGAAGCCCTGCGAACACAAAACCAATTCAAGAAAAAAGCAATCAATCCAAACCGTATACAATATGATTAAACCTCCAAACGTTTCATTTTGGGGGGCTGCCACCGACCTTCCATATCCCAATAGTGACGATACAGAAAACAATTAAATTTGCAAAGAAAGAGAGAAAGTGAAAGCGAGGCTGAATAAAATTTGGCCGGAATCCCCCTTTTTGAATTGTATGGTAATTCCAATCAGATCATATGCATATAAAAGAGTTTATTTTGAATACCGGACATGTTGATCAGCATTCCAGTGATAATAAGAAAGTGAGCAGTCCCAGCATCTGCTGAACTGAATTTTGCCAGATACGTAATCACCATGAAGAGACATGCCATGGCAGACACAAAGCAGAGGGCGTAACTGATTTGTACAGGGATCATAAATCCTGGAAAAAAAATTATTAAAGTTTAGAAGCTCAGGGTCCGCCGTATTCTTAAAAATGTATTTTTTGGTCCGATTTACCTGGCAAAATGAACTCTCGCAAATCATTAAACGTGACCGTCACTGGGTAATAAATCCATCGACACCCTGCATATCCTCCCGTCAAATAAGGGTCGTAGTAATAAGGGTCATGGATCAACTTGTAGCAGCTCATCCACAATCCCATATTCTGAAACTTTGTTGAGCTTGGGGCCTTCTGCTCATCTACGCTTAACCAATCCGGTGCAACCATTGCCACGAAAATTAGAAAAAATGCAATCGCGAAAATGGCCGTCGCAATGTAGGCGACGAAAGAGCGTCCTCCGCCGCAACCGGATGAAGTTGAATCCGAATCCATTTTAAGGGCAGGTCACCCACCCACAATGTCTTTTGTTCAATTCGGTAGTTTCCAATTCCGGATGACTGGGCTACATGATTTCACTGTGTGACTCCGAATGCTCCATCTTCAACACTGAAAGGAGGTGAGGCGATCAACCTAAGCTGAGTTGAAAAATTAAGAATTAACAGCGTGTAGAAAGTATCATCATAGTCATATCTCATCACCAACCCTCCCCCGATTTTCCGTTGGAGGTAAATGGAAGCAGAGACAAGGGTGAAGTGAAGTTACGCTGGTGTTAATAATTAGCAGGTATGAGTAACCTCCGTTGATTCCATTAACGTCGTCAAATGACTCATATTTTAATTTATATTTAACGTCGATTCTCCCCGTTCAAATAAGTCGCTTGAGGTCCTAACATCCTCTCCATTGCATTGTGTTTTTGTATATTTTACAATTTAGCCCAGTGGAAACAGATGATGGCGGATGAATCAAACAACAATCCAAATTGTGACTTTTTTTTTTTTCTTTTTTTTTACAAAATGTCTTCTCCAAAATCCTTGAGATGGCAATTAACCGAGGAAATTACTACCTAACAGTAAGGTGACTTACTAAACACCTCCTCGACTCTGTCATTCAAAGCAATGCTAATTTTGGCATTTGGAATATCGAATTAGCTGCAAGCTATTTTCTGACTCATCCGCTTAACTTAATTGTTGGGTGAATCATCTAAACTTTAGAATAATTGCGTTTCTAATTAAACTGTTAAGAGCAAACTATTATTGTTATTGTGATAAAAGTCCTGTACTTCTGCTCATTGTCCGATTTTCTCCACATGCTTCCGTCTGGGCCCTTACACGGTCGCTGTCACTGTCATTATCAAGGAAAATTCGACAAATCCATCTCTCATGGAATGTATTTAACAATAAAAGGAATTAATAAATCGTTTTCAAGGGTGTCCCCGCCGTATAACGAGAAAGACGCCATTACGATTTTGGAATTTTTATGAGCGTATAGAATAAGGACTGCGTCAATGATTTTAGCACTTTCTTCAGGAAATCGTTTATGGCTTGTACCGTTAAGTCCTTGAAGGATGGAAAATATTGTTCTCGGCTTCCCTTCATAATGACATTAGTAATTTACACTCGGAACGCATAACGCACGAAGCACTTCATCCTCCCTCTTTTATGGAAATGAAACCTTACTCCAAAAGCATTGCGCAAAGCCGCGCCATTGCTTAGCTTATTTAGGTCTTCTCCTATTTGTTCTGCAGGTGTTAAGGACGCTCTAACGAATAATAGTGACTGAGAGTGACATAAAATGAGTCCGCACTCAAACCACAGGCTTTTATTACCCTCGTATCCCACTTGAAAAACAATTAAGAAAATATCTTCAACTTTCTAACGGAAACTGGCAGGATCACAATAGTCCCATAGTCTCCTACGTCCTACAACTTTGAATAAGGTCAATGAGGGTGGGGAAAAAGAAGTAGGCAGGGAATGTAAACTTTACACGGGATATCCAGTTGAATGAATGAATTGAATTGAATGAACTTAAGTGAGCATACGCTCATGATTTGGTCCAATGCATTTTTCAAAAGACGCCTTTAATTTTATTGTCATGATTCATATTTATTCATATTCCAATTTATGGGATCTGCTGCAACCTGAATGCAAGATTATCCAATAGGAGTTTAAACTGCTAACTTTTATGGACACAATTCCCATGCAAATATTACACAACATAACAGTACTCAACTATAATTTAGATTACTCTTTAACTGCTCTCGAGTTATTTTAGGATAGAGAAAGTGAAAGTGGTGCGTTGGCGGTGGAATTTGACTTGAAATGCAATAAGAGTGGCGATTCTTACTGACTGATTTGTAAGCCGCATTCCCGTATACAGACTCCTTCCGTAAGTATAATTGAACCGAATTTAGTCAAGTTGAGATTGGAATAGGATGCAGAGCGGCCGGGGCCGGGGATGATGCGTAGAATAATCTGTGCTGAATTAAGGCTAATTTAAAGTCATTTCCTGGTGCATATCATCTTGGAAGGTATTCTCCCCCGGCTCTTATGAATAAGCGCGTGATGGGAGATGGGGAGGATGACAGTGAAGACGGGAGTTCAAAATGGCAACTCCTTTAATTTTGGCATACATTACGCAAGGCCTTCCTGCCCGTGTCCCACCATAGCTAAGAGGTCACTGAACTAAATGTCACTACGCGTGTCTCACGGTCTTATGCAACGAACTTCCCTTCGTATTTAATTCAAGTAACCGTCTTGCATTATTAGCATCAAGTTGAGAATTCCTTGTGAATTTAAACATCCACTTCCGCCTCTCCTCTCGTCTAGCCACGACAGAAGGTAAAAATTGAGCACATAACAGAAATTAATTAGCACACTTCAAATAACAGAAATCCTATGCCTACTTTTAACTAGTCCCATCACACGTTTTCATAACTATTTTACAAATTTTATTGTACAAAAATGAAGGAGAGTCCGGTTAAACATTTTACAAAAAATTATATAGGAAGTCTCACTGTCTGAGAGAGTTTTGCTTGCTTGCTCTAATGTACAGCACAATAAATTCCGGAGTTTCCATACTCCGAGTAATCAAGTAATGAAAATTAACCTAAAATGAAAAAAAAATAATAGGGAATCAATGTCTGGAATACTCAATATCGAAAGAGCACAACTTCAACTTTTAGTCCTCTTCTACGCCCATTTCAACTTCTTCCATTTCCCCTTCCACTTCCTCTCCTTCAGAGACTGATGCTGATGAATTTGTTTCTTGCTCTTGTCCTGTGGGTCCAACTTCCATTTCCTCTTCCACTTCTTCCATTGTAAAAGGACTCCCACCTGAGTTGTTAGCCTCATCCTCATCCTCACTGCATGAATTAATTACAATTTGACTCATGATTCTTTAACTTAATAATAAGCATATGAACTTTGAGATATCTGGGATCCTTACCTAGATTTTGAATTGTGCTGTGCTTTTCCATCTCCATCCTCGTCAGATGATGGTTGATGGGTGGGGCTTGAGATTGAGATGCTGCTGCATGATCCCAAAAACGGACATTTACGGAGATGTGCAATGCTATCCACTTTACTCTTGAAGGCTTCGGTACAGCCCGGGACTGAGCATCGGTACGTGTTGGCGTTCTTGTGAACCCTGAGATGAGACACTAATTTATTTCGATCCTTAAAGACTGCGTGGCATACGAAGCAAACTTCCGGTCCCCCATTATGGCGTGACTTATTGTGGGATTTGTAAATATCTTCGTTCTGAAAGTACTGGCGGCACACTTCACAGAAAGGCTTCCGGTGAGCATAGAGGTGCCCAATCATGTTTTTCCTATGGGAAATTAAATTAAAATTAAAATTAAATTTGGATAAAATCACGCGTTTATTTATACTAATTATTGGGATGAGATAATATAATAATTCACCTGGAAGGAAACTTTTTGTTGCAAATGGGACAGGGACACTCCTCCTCCTCGTCTTCCGTTTCTCCAGTCGGGCCTCCTTCAGCTTCATTATCTGGATGGGAATGATTTTCATATAACGTAGTCACAAAATGTAAACTGTTTAAGTTTAAGTTACAAATAAATTTCCACCAAATTGGACATACCACTGCCATCTGATTTTACCACCTCTCCGGATGTACGTCTCGCGTAAGTCCTTATTGGGTTCAGTAGTTCCCCAGTCTCCTTGATTGCACCAGACTCATCCCGAATGATAGTTTTGATAACTGGAGCCTTACTAGATACGCCCACACGGCTGGCCAGGATCTGCTTCCTAGGTGGTTTAATTTCTCCGACTGGAACGTTGAAAATTGGTGCCGCCATCTGGTCGTAACCAGACCTTAAATGAGCAATCAAATAAATACTGGGGTCATAACTCTAAACTCATATGGAATAAAACGAACTGTTGGCTACCCTGTCTGATCCTGATCGGATTGAATTTGAGTTTCAGAATTTGAGAATTCTTGGCCCAAATTACATTGCACTAACTCAATTGGGGCAATGCGACCTGTATGAACCATCATGCCGATGTCATCGTCCTCATCGAAATCCCCAAAAACAGTGAATCTGGTGTTACAAGGATTGTCCTCGCCTCCACCAGGCGACGTGTCGTCTTCCACTTCTAATTCACATGCCGCGAGGAAGTAATTGGATTCGTCATAAATCCCTCTGCTGGCCGTCAGCTTTGAAATATCTGTGGATGAAAATAATAATTAAAAATTTTCTTGTTGACTAACTAGTTTCAACTTTCAGCTAAATAATAAATATGAGTTGAAGGAAGAAGGATATTCCAATGAAAAATCCAATTAAAGGCGGAATATATGGAATTAATTTTCCCAACCCAATCCTGTTAAAGTTGAGCTGAGTTCTTCAATTCTGTTCATTTGTTTTGCACAAACAAGTTCAGTCTCCCGCAAGTGCCAGTACCCATTAATGTGATACTTTGCAGGGTCCGCATGTGCTGTGACAATGTGCCGGATTTTCGAGTTGTTTCTTTTTGCGAATCTCAATTTGAACCTGAGTAAAGTGGTGAGGAGTTGGATCTGCTCTTGCGTGGATTTGGCCTTGCGATGAGCCGAGTTGGAAAGTCTGTAGAGCTGCATGACCTGGCCATGACACGTCCCACAGAACACGACACTCGTCTTTGCCGTTTCTTGAGGCAGCTGTACTATCCGCTTCTGTGAATCCCTGATTGCCAGGAGCTTAGCAAAGGAATTGAATACCTTGACATACAATGGGATAGGATAATTGTCCATTCCCATTGCAAGATCCGGTGAGTTTTCCATGTCTACAGCACAGACGAAACATTTCGCTGGTCGTGCGAATGAAACTTTCTTCGACAGGGACGCACTTTGCTTGTGAGTCTTGGCTTCCATTAATTTGATCCTTGTTTTATCGGACATGGACGGAGACGGACTATTAATTTGGAAATAATCTCAAATTTGTTGGGATCTCACAACGTGGTGGTGGTGGTGGTGATGAAGAGGAATGGCTTCTGTTTTGCTTTTGCTTGAAGCTTACAAAATGGACTCCTGATTCAAATTCTTATCGCAAAGTTGAAATGAAAAGCAGAAATTCAAATTCGCCTCCTAATTCTAATCTCATATTTTCCACTCTATTTCCAATTCTGAGTTTTCGTTAAAATGTCGGCCTTGTTCCACGTAAATTTTTCTAAATATTTACTGATTTTGACCAAATATCAAATAATTAGGACATTTTAAAGAATGTTGAGAAATTTCGGCCGTTTTACGAAATTAAAATACCCATCTACTTTACTGAAATCAGACCAAGGCTGCCTCAACTCAGCAATGGACTCAGACCACACCGTACACGACTGCACAAAAGTTGATTTAATTGAAACATTACTAATTTCAAATCAATTTTATCAGCATAATCAAGTGAGGAAATAGGTAGACCAATTACAGCTTCATTTTCCTTACTTTATACACAAACCCCATTAATGTCCTTTAAGGATCTAAACCAAACTAATCTGGCGCTTCGCATTAAGCTAAGCCTTAATTCAATGAGTTTTTGATTACTAAAGAAGCTGCATATATTTAAAGGAAAATCAAGTTTCCTAGGTTGATGGCTCTATCTTTTCCTAGTAGGACTTTAGTTGCAAAGTTTTCTTCCATCATGTAAAAAGTCACTGCGCGTAGCCCCTGAATTCTCATATTTATAACTTCCCCTGCAACTTTCACTTTGAGAGAAAAGAGACTAGCATGCTCAGTTTGGGTTCAACTCTTGTACGGCCGGGGTGTGTAGTGACTCCTTGCACTCTTAGTCTATTATTGTCTTCTCCAAGTTGTTCGTTTGCTGGGACACTGGGAAAAAGTAATAACACGCTACAATTGTTACAAGAAAGCAAAAACAGACAAAGTTTACCTTTCTCCTCGAATTTGCTTTAAGCTCCGCTGAGCTTATCCGTCTCTGATTACTGTCTTTCTTTTGGTCAATAATACGACCAAGGTAGCTGGACAAGTCTGCGTGCTACGCCTCACTGGACTAAATTAAAAAACTATCTGGAAGACAAGAACCTGTCAGTTGCAAAACGCAGTGGAGGAAAGAGATTCTGAAGTATACCGCATCTCTAGTCCTATGTTTGGCAATTAATCTTCTTCTGACGAGCCGCTGGAGTAGAGATGAGTTCAATTAGTTCTGAAGAAGAAGACACCTGAAATTAATTCAACAGCGCAGGTAATCTGGCAAACCCCCATTGCAATTATTACTGAACCCATTCAAAATGATTGCCCCAATTTCACTCCTCTCCTAGTTGGTGATGAACGACTAAACAAGGGTGAAGAGGAATCGGATGGATGATGATTGGACTAAAAAAAGTACATTTGGAGAATTAGACATTTTAATTTTGGATAATGAGCCAGATAGACATGCGATCCGATGATTTCTGTCCGACTGACTCTTCCATCAATATTTCATCTACTTCCATTCTTCCTCCAGTCGTTTGTTCATTCTTGTGTTATTAAAAGCGTCTTTGAGTCTTCGCCCTAACTCATTCCTGTTTCTATGCATCATTTAGGGAAGATAAGACACAACACGAGGATTTCAATTTGTTCTCTCGCTAATTAATTTCCACTCCGCTTGTCAGCCTATCAATTTATTCGGTTATGTAAATGTGGATTGACAATGACAACGAGTGGCTTTCACTTTATGCAAAACTCAGTCATCGCAATTAATACATTTTTCTCCCGAATTATACAAATACGAGCAGGGTTGACCATTTTTGAAGAGTGTATGACGATCGTCTTCCCTTGTCGTAGATTCTCTCCCGGGTTCACCTGAGGACTCAATTTCATCCTTCAAGATTAAGTTTAATTTCCTGCTTGGAGAAAGCCGGCTTCTTTTCAAAAAGAAGTTTCTGTTGCCTTGAAGCAGTCAGTGGGTTCCTATTCAATTTTGGTGTGTCGTATGATCGTTCCTCGATTCTTCGCCTTTTCTCCGACCATAAAAGGGGAATACTGGAGGGACCGTGTAAGTTCGGGATGCATAGTTGATGAGGGACTCACAAAAGGAGTTTTATGGGTTCCATAACCAGAAGTTACTCCAACTTTCCATATTACAATTTCCCCATTGTGGACTCCTTCACTCCTTGGATCCATTACGATTATAATGCGAGGGAAACCTGAAAAAAAAACTTTGTGTTGGGGCGATTCCAATGAAACGTGCAGGTCCCCAGTCTCCTTGTCCCTTTTTTTCGCAATTCCTTTTCATCATGTTTTATTCACGTTTTCTTGGAAGATGGATTTATCCTATGCAAAAGTGCGTGGACGTATTTTAGAAAAAGAAAACTTTCCAATTCCCTACACATCAATCTTCTTTCACCGTCACCCATAACTTTGAGACTTCAATTCAAACTTTAGTCTACCTTGTAAATCCACAAAATCCACGACCACAAGAACTATTTACTAAAAGAAACTCTAATCAAATTGAGCCGAGCCATTTGTCTAATGATCTTACGAATTACTTGGGTTTGGATTCTCTGGCATAATCAGCAG
>Ga0194135_10000429_pt1 | contig 24776 bp, 18 predicted proteins | sample LitLau_LLRF_2013_FD_134024 | JGI IMG/M metagenome (GOLD analysis project Ga0194135, IMG submission 134024) | Freshwater sediment microbial communities in response to fracking from North America - Little Laurel Run_MetaG_LLRF_2013 (version 2) | ecosystem: Environmental > Aquatic > Freshwater >... | reverse complement strand
TGATGATTTTCATGATTCAATGAGGAAATTGAGACTAATGAGAGTATTATTTGTCCGTGCCCCATTATAATGATGAATGAATAATATGGTTTCTTTCCTCCATGCGAAATATCAGTATTATATACACACACAGTTAACTAATAAGCTCTGTTCAATGTAGCAGTACTGTTAATAAATTATGCTTAAAGTAAACTCAGTTTTACGAAATGTGTGACCGACAGTACCGGCTTCAATCCCAAGACTGACTAGAGAAAAGTGGAAATTGATGTTAATGTTTGGTGCACGAATGAAAGATGCTCAGGTAAATCCATAACACTGGGAATTTACCATAAAGAGTATGTGTATGAAGACACTATGTAATGCTATTTAGCGAGTTCAGGTAACATCCTCCGACTGAATGTCTCATGATGCGTATGAACGGTCGGAGATTCCAACATTAACTAACTCAACACGGTGCTACGTCTGGTAGTTCTCTACAATAAAAACTATAGAGAAGTTTCGACTCTTGCGAGAGAGCATGCCATCCAATGTAATTGAACTATTATGCTGAAGTCAGGTCTATTCAATAAGTTTACCATTCAGCTATTCAAGCACGCTCTCCCTTTCGTAGGTCAAAAATTATCATTCCTTCGCACACACAGACACAATACTACACATATACATCCATACATGATTCATACATTCTATAGTATAGGCAGCGAAGGAAACAAAAAATCTGCTGGCGTAATCAAAATAATCCCAGCAATGATGTGAATGTATGATTGCCTTTTTGCTTTTACAGGGAATTCGAAAAACTTCTGGAAGAAAAAAATGAATCCCATGTTCATCTGATGAGAATGAAAATTTTCCACTTTCGCTTAATAGTAATAACAATAACATTTAAAGTGTTTTTTGCATATATTGCAAATTGCAATTAGCATGAGAACGCATATTGGCTTATCCAAAAGAATTTGACGTCATTATTATTGTAATAAGTCTGCTCCGCTCTTCAGAGGCTCATCATATGTGAAAAGTAAGAAAGAAAATAAACTGTGAAGTAAAAGAGAGAGCAGTGGAAAGACATTGTCCAGGTGTTATTACACAAAACAGTACAGATTGTGTGACAGCTCGCTAGTCTTATATGCAAATTCGATATCAGATTATCAATAAAAATAAAAATACTGACTCTGTGGAACTGACTGAGCAGCGATGGACTCACGGACTGTCCTTCTAAACCATGAAACAACAAAAAGTAGGCCAGGGACATGTTCCGTGCCTACCACCTGACACATTCAATAAGTCTCAACAACGATACCTCCAGCAGTATGACTGGAGAAACAATACCCACATTACTAGTACTACTTACAGTAGGGAAATAAAGTTCCTGTCATTTAGGCTGCCAATAATGTTTGTTACGTGAGATGGGTGAATGCAAGGGAAATTATTTTTTGTGCCTTTCAATTCATTCCAAGTCTTATCGGCTTCGAAGGTAATTAGCAAAGCTATCTTTAATGAATTTGAGTCACCTTGTGCAGAAGATTTAAATAAATTAGAACACACGCAAACTAGTAATAACCTATTTAGACCTTATTTAGAAGATATGTGAATCTACAATGTTTCGGAATACACTCGACTACTCTAATTCTATAAATGAATAAGCTCAAAAACGTGACTCACTCAAATCCATAACCAATACAGGATTCATATTCTAAGAATAACTGAAGAACTGCAAATGTCATTGTAAATATAATTCAATATGTGTAGTAAGTAGCTTGGTTTATCATTCAGCTTGTTTGAGTTAGACATTGAGTATCAGTGAACCAGCAGTATGCACACTAGAGGAATAACAATTCGGAAATTCTGATTTCCAATTAAGAACAAATAACAGATAGGGAGAATATGAGAGGAGAGTTGTTGCATGCAAAATACATTTTTGATCGTACGGGGAATTCCTTTTCACTTCACCAGATTATCTTGTCTGGTGTTTGTGTGAATTTTTTTCTTGCTCTTCGTAATATAAAAACAAAATCATCTACGTCCAACGTGTATTCGTAACAAGAGAACTTTACACTTCATCCATAAATCTTAATCTAAGAATGTCGTCAAAACGGCTTCCAACCAGTTTTTGCTAACTGCTTTTTCACAGCAGTAACAGATTTTTAAGCGCTACTTCATAGGGAAATTATCTTATACTCATCGTATTCAATTCGAAAGGAGAGGCAAGTCGCGAAGGTAAGGAGAGGTTGATTCGATATGAAAAATGCAACATGAACAAATTCGGGCCTGACCAATGTTATATTCAATGATGTTGATCATCTCTCGTGTTAAATGGTGGGAAGAGATAATTACAGTTTGTTGCAGTGTGTCCACCCATCACAATTGTTGTTCTCTAGAATCTTTGAAGGCAACACACTATAACTATAAATGTGTGTTCTCGATTGAACATATAGCAAATAAGAAGAGTAGTTAGCCTTCACTTCCTTCCTATCACAACTTGCTATTATTATTATTATGTTATTTCCATTTAATAGAACAGGTGAACTGCATTATGTTCGTGTTGTCCTGTGATGTAGGAAGTATGGCACTTTTTGTACATACACACTATGCAGATCAATCAGAATGAGAGATCTTGTTTGCAGAGCTCGTCATTAGTAATTAATTCAATCGAGCTGGAATCTACACACACGACATCAATAATCTATTTCCTATTGCAACCTATCGCACAGCCTGTTCATCTACATATCATGTGTGTGTCTATGCAGTCATCGCAAAAAAACATTGAGAAAATGGAGAAGAAAATAGTACATCTGTGTTGCTTGTTTCATTCCTAAGTCTGCATTTTCCTAGTTGCTGGAGGAAAGAGTCATTAGGAAATACTTCATTTCTTTCGTCACTATGCACTTCCCTATATGTACAAAGGTTTCCTTCCTTGAGAAACTGTCAAGAAAGAGCACAAAGCAGTGGTCAAGGTGTTCAAGGCCCTTTAATCTTTATTCTTTCTATATCTCTTGGTGTATCCTCCAAGTACATCAGCAAAATATTCTGCATTAATACTCCCTACATGCCTCTTATATGTCTATCTTGGAATAAAATTAAAACTGGCTGACTGGAAGACTCTCATGCATGATAACCAAAGGACTTAAACTGCAGGATTATAAATATCGTTATTTCAATAGCTTAATGAAGCGATTGAAACAGGTCGATATACAGAGGGACAGGTTATTTGGCCTTGTCTTGTTAAAGAATAATGAATCGAGTATCATCATCTAATCATGAATATTGTCACGATTGTTGCTCAAGTTTTTGTTCGTATGAGTCGACGTTAAAGCGAATTTAAGGTCGTTTCTCCTAAATCTTGAAGTGTGGAATTTCATGCTGAAGACCGGACATGCAAATATGTAAATTCAAATCAAATGATTCTTTTGAATATAAGACACTTTAAGAGGATTGTAATAATAATTATAGTTATTGCTGAAGTCTTGTTTGCCCCCGGCTCCTACTTTTGCATTTATCTTAAGACTCCAATTAGATTAAAATTGCAAACTGGAAATCCGCAAAAAAACTGGATGCACACAAGTGACAAGGCTTTCTTACTGTCCCAATATCTTTCATGTTTATGCTACTACTGGTTTGTACACTTTGTACACCTACTACTACCATGCTTTAGTTCTCGTGTAATAACCATTTACGTGATAAATCATTGACTCCGGACAGAGAGTCCAGAATCCCCTCTTAAACTTTCCCTTGGGAATTTCGATAATACTGCAACAATATTTCAAGCACGAACTTTATAGTTCACGAGCACGCTTCATTTCTTATCATAACTTAAAAAGTATGCGATGAGTAGTGTGAATTCGTTCAACATAGATCTAAGCCTGAATACAACATATATGTACTTAAATATTATTTATTCTGCCCAGTACATTGTGCCTCGTAACTTTGCAAGCTTGCAATAATATCATCGCATAGAATTCTCCTGCAAGCAACTGCGTTTAACCTTCGAATTCGTTCATCAAGCAGTCACAGCTTTCCTAGTCTAATTCTCATAATAAGCCTCCTGCAGCATTAATGATCGTATTCTCAAAAGAATTCAACTACGTAAGAGATCTTGGGGATTCATAATCAGCTTTGGATCTAATCTCAGCATCAATTCGTTTCAGTTTAGATCCCCGTCCTGCATTTTTACCTTTTAATTCCTATACAATATATACATGCGATATTAAAATGGAATTAGCACTAAAGTGCAATGAGCATCTTAAATTAAGTCAAACCACATGACGTTGAATATAAATGTAAAGTGCATTTAGGAGATCGTAACACTACCATAATATCATTTATGCAACTAGCTTTCCTTATGCTGAATCATCTCTCAAGATTTCTTCAGTGAAAAATATTTACCATCACATTCAAGTAAACAATTCCCAATAAGACATTATTATGTTCCAATCACAAGAGATAATGGAACATTCATTACGTCATAAAAGTCAATAACAATTCTCCAGAAGCTCCATTTCATATACGATACAACCAACAAGTCTACAAGGAAGTTTTTCGCTTCCACGTGGGAGCTGTTTACAGGTGGTGAATTAATGTTTTGTAGGAGATAAAACGTCTAGATTTCTTTTGTTATGTTACCTGTCGAAATAACGAGGGCAGTTGGATGTTAAACTGACTTCTTCCTCCACCACGGAGCAAATAATTATTGGAGCTGAGGGATCGTCTTATTATTGGATAAGTATTTATTATCTCAGCGTGCTTCTTCAGATAATCACTATCACTGGGGCTGTATTTTTTATACGTTGGATTGGAATGACACTCTGGCTCTGGCTTTGATAGATCTACTACTTTAGTTTTAAAATACGGTGACCTAAGTATCCCAGTCCAATCACGTACTAGATGTGGTTCTACTATCACTTGGTACAGCCGATAAATCAGTCCATAAATTAGAATGATACCCACGAGGACCACGGCGAGAGTATGAAAGAAAGTCAAAGGATTATTGTATGAAACATTGAATGTGTTGGAACTTCGACCAACGATAAATAGTGGTGGCTTGTTCGACCAAAAGTTGGCAATATCATGTTCATCTTCTATAGAAGGAGCTTGACGGGTGAGTGAAGGTAATGGAAGGAGCAATGAAGAAGACTTTTGACGAAAACTTTTACCACCGCTTTTGACACCAACACGACTTTTCATACGAAAGTCATTTCCACCAACGCCATTTGTGGTGTCAAGTTTTTTTCTTTTAGTTTCCTGACTCCGTCTCATTTAGAACTGAAGTTATTGGAAGATAGGAAACCCACCTACGCACCCACACCACCGTACACTATTAGTTTCTCAGGAATAATAGGCAAACTGATTGATGATTGAGACACAACCGCACAGTCTATACGAAAAGAATACTAATTTTGCACAAAAACTTATCCTTCTCACTCTCTCGAGCTCTATCCTTTGAGCCAGACAAAGATTCAATACTATTCTCAACCGTTTCATGGTGGAGGAAAGACAGACGAAAATAGAACTGATTGCAACAATTTCTTTTTAAAAGTATAACACGGGCCAAGTCGGACGAGATTTACTCACACACAGCACAGTGGCCTGAAATGTAGGAAGCTGAGAAGAAGTTCCATCTTGAAATGACTCTGCCATCTCAAACTTTACTTTTGCCAAGTCAGAGAGAAAAAAGAATGAATGACTTAAGACTAAAGAGAATTTTGCATTCATTATTAGAAACCTGAGATTAAATGCAGCATTTCCTGATGCAACAGCCTCATCAGAACATCAGAGAGAAATACACTGTGCCCTGTGCACACTCTCGTGTACTTAATTTGTAAGTTATAATAATAATCTGGAACCTGGAAATCGAGTTGTGAATAATTTATCACTTGCAAATCACAAGTGAACACAGTCTCTCTCCCTCTGACTGAGTCAACTGAATTGAACCCACACACACAAACTCTCCCGTGAACAAGTTGATAGTCTGCGTCTGAAGTTACTCACAAGCCATGAAGCCATACTTTCCTTTTCAAAGGGATATGAATAGAAACCTCAGATTATGCATGCAAATTTACTTTTCTCATTGTACACGTGTTGTAAGTAGACGAGTACAAAAAACTAGTGGACAATTGATATATGCTTGGATTCATGACCATGATATATATTTTATAACTACATCGCAGGACCTTGATAAGCAATGAGTCAGGAACGAATAAAATCTTTTCTAAAAACGTACAAAAGTACAAAATATGTTTCTCGTTCAGGATGAACATTCAAAGCAGAACGGGGAAAGTTGTATTATGACGTGAAATGAACCTTTTTTTGAATTGTGTGAAAGCATGAATAACTCAGCCTTTGATTTCGTTTACGCATTGCGGAGAAATGTACTCCCTCGTTCATGAGATATATACTCAACCTACAGAGTTCCTCAGTGAGATAATATTCAACCTTCCATGTGCTCCATTTGCCTTCATATTTCATTCTATACATTTATCATGTACGTACACACCAACTATCAAACATGAGAAATGCTTTAGTAGAAAGATAGACTACTCAGCAAAATTTAGATTGTTTTGCAATAAAATTACTTTAAGAACCGTTTGAGTTAGCAAACTTGAGTCAAGGCATATTGTATAAGGTACAAAGGTATTGTATGAGAGGAAGCAAATGCAAGAGATACTTGAAAGGCGTAAAATTAGCTAGAAAAATTGTACAAAGCAAAGAGGGAATTTCTCATAATAATAGGAAAGTTGCAAAAAGAAATGCTAGAGATTTGTGGATCGTCAAAAATAATGTAATCCTGCAGCTGGCGTTCAGTAATACAGAGGAGGCAGAGAGAGACATGGAATGGAGTGGATAGCGACAAGTGAAAGAGGTATAGATAGACCGAGACAATAAGAGGCTTGAAGCCATGAAATTAACTACACTGCACCCGAGCTCGCATATATCTCCGTTTAAATTCATCGGTTTTCAATCTGACTTACATTGTCCGAAGAGTCGCTTGTGGCATTCATGAGGTGGTTATTTCGAACCCGTTCATTTCGATTCGAAGGAGTAGTGAGGTTGATTGACGACGACGAAATGATTGATCCTCCGTAACAAGTCTTGCTAATGTGGGGGCCCATGTTTGGAGAAAGGTCGGAAACTGCAGCAGCATTTATGTTATCTGGACTAGCTCGGGTAGATGATGAGGTGGCTTTACTATTGATGCCTAGTCCGGGAGTGGGGGACTTCCTCGTGAGTAAATGATGGGTCCTTGTGGGAGTGGTTTCCCGAGAGGATGAACTTTTCCTTGAAGATGAAATTGTGGATGGAGGTGGAGGGGTGTCTTCTTTTTTTGGAGTTAAGCTTTTTCTTGCACCAGAGGTTACTTTGGGAGGAGACTCCCGTAGTAATCTGGAGGTATCTTCATCTTTGACTACGGAACTAATTGGATTCATAAGACTTCCTCCGGCCTTCCCTTCAAAGTCATCTTCACTCGAGCTTGTTCCACTTTTGTTGTTATGGACGCTTTCCTGCGACGAGGAGTTTGCTCCAGATAACTTCAGCTTTGGTAAAACAATCTTGAAATCTGCTGAGACATCTTCAGCTGTGTCTTGTTCTTTTTCTTTTGGTTGCGGAGGACCCTTGTTTAGTTCAATTTTTGGAGCTGTGCCGTCCAAAGAGGGTCTTGCTCTTAGAGTATAAACGGGTTCGGGACTCACAGTGTTCTCCCTGCTGGCTGCAGGGTCTTCTACTTGAATAGTATGGTACAAAACTTTAGGCTTAGTAGTAGGGCCTTCATTGGATGATGAAGTGTTATTGGTCATTTTGGTTCGAGATCCAGAGGGAGAGATGGAAGGTTTAGTTGAACCAGAGGATATTGAAGATCTCGGCTTGAAGGTCACAATAGCTTCAACTGGGGACTTTTCTTTAGTTGAAGCATCTCCATTCGTCAAAGAAGGAGTAATTTTGGTAGTGCTAGTCAAGTTATTGCTTATTGGTGTAGCCGTGTCCACAATATTATTAGCATTTGAATCTGACTCTAACTTTCTAAGCCGACCGAATCCTCTGCCGCTACTATTAGCAGAAGTGGAAGTAGAAGAACTTCCCACGGAACTTTTGCTCTCGAAAGTTTCACCAAAGTCTTTCTTACTTGGAGTCTCCATTGTGATGGACACAATAGGGTTACCATTACTGTCCTGAGTGGTTGGAGTCATCGAAGTTTTTGCACCACTCGTAATGTAACTGCTACAACTAAGATTATTAGCACTCTCTGAGGAAGCCATACTTACAGCAGCAGCAGCAGAAGAGTCTTTCACCGAATTTTTCTTACTATTCCACCTTTCCCCAGCTTCCTCAACATTTCCATTCATATAAGCAGGAGGAGGAGTCGAAGATGTCGACACACTAGCAGTAGCAGACCCACAAGGGCCGATTGAAACTTCAGAACCACCACCACCACCACCGCTCGATCTCCTCCGACTCTTCTGCTCATTGTTCTCTAAATCTTTACTCTTTGACCTAGCATCATGACTCTTGTAGTCCTCATCGCTACTAACAGTGGTAGTGACAACACTAGTTGCTTTCTCTAGCGCAGGTTTATTGGTAGTAGTGGTAGTATTAGCAAGAACACTCTTATAATTGGACGCACTAGCAGCGGAAGAAGAAGAAGATTCAGGTGGGCTATCATTTACCTCAGTAGAAGCGGTTCCATTCCTCAGTCCTGAAGTCCCTCCTGTGTTGTTTCCACTCCCACTTCGACTCAGCGGGGCAGGAGAGCTCCTATTTCGAAGGTTTTCACTTGAAGATTTGTTTTCGGACGACCGATTCAGGTAACTCGAGCCAGATACGGACAGAGGCGACGTCCCGAACTCTCGAGACCCGCTTCGATCTCGGCTATATCCTGAGCTATACGTTGCGTACTTGTTCCGCGTTGCAGAAGTATCGTAAGTAGGACTTTCTCTTTGAGCTCTTAGTGTTGAGAATCTGGAAGCACGAGAAATCCCCGAGGTACTTGTAGCACTTGGCGCATCTTCATTCTCCCCAGTCTCGATGGCTTTAATTCTTTCTGCTATGCTTGGTGCCGAGGTTTCCAACTGTCGCCTAATTGACGAGGCAGAAGCTCTCACAGGTGACACAGAGGAACGATAGGAGCTTCCTCCGTAGTCCCGCGAGACACTTGCACGGGATCCTGAGGAAGAAGACAGAAAGCGGCTTCCTGTCAGACTAGTAGTCGTGTCTGTGTACTTTCGAATGTCATACGCCGGTGGTCTCGGCGGTAGCGACGAAGACGCTTTGGATCCGTAGCTGGAGAGGTAGGACCGTCCAAGTCCAGTTGACGAGGAACTTCTATAGCTTGAGTAAGACTCTTCTCTGCTGCTGCCGTACCGACGGCTGTAGGATGAGTCCGGAACAGGCATTTTTGTAAAGTAATGTTTCAAATATTTTGTAATGACTTTTAATGAGTGAGACTAGAGACGACTTCTGCGGTTTGACTCTCAGAGTGATCTTGTGTTGTGTACATGTGAGGCAAGAAAAACCAGGCCTGTGTTTTGTGACTTGTGTGATTTCCTGCAAAATAAAATGCTCGTGAGTTTAGAGTGTTCGAAAACAAAAATTACCGCTTGGCTGCAATTATTATTGTAAAAACTTACGGAAATGTTCTTCAAAGTTAAAACCCCATTGTCCTTGTTGCGTGAAGAGATGAAGATATTATTTAATACGGCGATGGCTTGGAGTCATTAGTGCGGAAGGAAATCGACCTGTAAAGACAGAGACGAAAGAGTTTTTACAATGCTACACACATAATAATTATTTTACGTATACAAAGTAAAAGTGTCTCTCGAGGGAAATGACTCTCCCCTCACTCTTCTGGGCTAAATACCATTTAAATTTTATTTCAATTGGAAATAACCCAAAATCTTTAAGGCAATGTACTTGGAGCTCAACGCTCGGGAGTTGTTAGCTTTTAGCTTACTTAAAAGTTTTAGCAGTGCATTTGGTAGCTGAGTTTACAATCTGTCTCTCTCTTTGCATGGGAGATCCTATATAAACTTCCTCACGATGAATCTTTTACGGGAAGAAGAAGGCGAAGGGAAGAGCTTTTCTACGGTTTAGACTGTGGTAGTGGTGACACGGCAGTGGTGGTCGAGACCTAAGATGAATCTCTCGTGTACTAGTGTGTAGTGTAAAAGATTCGTTCTAAAAATACTAATGCTGTGAGACAGCTTCCTCTTATAGTGATTATCGTCGCATATCGAATAGTAGAATGTGAATGAGGTCCGATGATGCTTCACATGGAACCCTCTCTCTCTCTCTTCCTATTTCAAAAGTTGTTATGGATTTCGCATGAACTTTTTGCTGTTCAAGAATCTCATAGAAAGCATTACGCGACATAGTAAACTGACGAAACTGAGGCATTTTATTTTACACCCGTAGCAGCTAAATACTTGTTCTTCAATGCTTCCTAATTTTAAGTATGTGTGTGGACGCGTGTGTGTAGTTAGTACGTATTCATGATGAACACACATAGTACATGATGCAACTGCCATTTATAAAGCTAGATCTTTATTTGCGCTCATGAATCATAAACAAAATTCACGGATAAGTTCCCTTGTCTTTGACCTGAATTCAAATGTGGCAAATGAGAAGACTGCGAAGTTATGAATAACTTTGCTGGAATTAAAACTTTGCAAGTGCAATTTATGAAAGCTTTCTGAAAGCTTCTTTGAAGTATGTGTTGCCTTCTCATAGAAAACTTGACTATTGAGAATACTATTATAATAGAGTTAGTAAGAGCTCCTCACATGATCCTTTTGTACCAACTTACACAACACAAAAGAGGTAAGTTGGCTCGTCAAGAAAGACGGCAGAAGTTTGGGCCTATATGTATTATCACAAGTTAAGACTTTCCTTTTCTATCCTTTTACAGATAATCGATCATATATCTAGGGCTTGTTGAGCACTCGTGTATTGAAAAACAAGGGAAGAATAATTCATGAGGGGAAGTATCTGTGACGTAAGAAAAGAGATATAAGTCAAGTTAATAATGTACCGGCACGTCAGAATTCTCGCGTCTGCATTTTTCCTGCATAATCCTCTTTTTTGAAGACAGTGAAGCTGAAGCTACAATGTTTTTTAAAACCATAAAATCACTTGTAGATTTCCTTGCGAGGTGACCTCGCTTGAAACTAACTCACCAGCACTTTCTCCTACTGGTTTTAAATAATATACAAAACTATTCTTGCACTGCCAAACTATCAAACTTATTAATGTAACAAAACTGATGAAAGCAATGTAGATAGAGAGACTGAAAGTTACGAGAGTGATCGAATTACAAGTGACTTAGGCTCACTTTGAAAGAGGTAAAGAGAGCTTTTTGATCTTCCGAGTTTCTTGAGAAAGAAGAAAGTAAAAGTCTGCAATCTGCATGCTTCACTACAACTACACTCACACTTTTTAGAACCCCGAGTGAGACCGAAAATCGGATCCTGCGCTGCGCTGCAGTACCAGGGACATCTCACTCTTCGGTAATGTATAACAAGTAGCTCGATCCACTCTCTAAGAATAATATGCTGCCCATGGACAGGACAGAAAATCATTTGCTGACTATTACAACTACTTTTCGTCCTTTCTTTCTCGTGATATGGGTCAAAGGGTAAATGTATAATATATACGTACAGTTTCAAGGAACATCGATTGTTACTGCCTTTCTGATGGTGACTGGTACTACCCATATAGATAATGCAGAACGGATACCTGTAAAATGTTGAATCATCCTCTACTCAAAGACAGCATAGGAGAATTGTCAAAAGCTGAAGGTATATCATAAACACAATGAATTTAGTATATCCGACTCATCTCTATTGCCGTCCATTTTAATTTGAGCGAGATAGAATTGATATTGCATTTTCAGATTCATGGCAAGGGACGAAGATACAAACAGACAGTTTTGTAATTATTTTAAGTGAAGGCAAGGACCTAAGGAGACAAACTACAAATAATGCAGGCGTAAATGCAAGCAAATCCTACTTCATGCAGCCTAGTTCATGTGCAGGTCTCATTTCCATTATTCGCGACAACTCCACCCCAAAATTAATTGAGTTAGAGTTAGAAGAATGCTTAATTACATTTGAGCGCATTACACAATATCCGCCTATAGAGAAAGGTGATGCAAAGCTTGAGCAAATATTGATTGGATTACAGTTTCGTCCTTGACCTAAGCACTACTAAAGGTAGTATCTTAAATAGTAAGTAGCGAACGGGCCTTTGCTTTTTGTGTGTGATGAAGTGATGATGATGATGAGTCATTCATGGGTTGCATGCAATGTTTCCAACATGGTACGTTAGGTTTTGGGTTTTGCCCAAGAAGGAAATTAAAAGTTAGAGAATGCGAATGCCAGAAAGGCCCCGGAAATTTATTCGGGAAATCGATTTATTTGTAAACTTCAAATGAGAATGGGCCGCCCCATTATACACTGGTCCATCATCACAACAAATCCATGCTCGGTTAAAGTGTCCAAGTAATGCACAAAAGTACCTGCATCCAACTTTTTTCCAGTACCTGCCATAACTTCATCTAATCATTCTATATAGTCAGTTCAGTGTGCTGTCGGATTAGCCTCGTGTATTGATTGAAAAGTTTGTTTACCTGCATTCAACTAATTTGCATGCATTTAATATTTGCAACATGTGCATGAAAATTTTTATTAACTATGAATGATACTGAATATTTTATAGCTCTCTGTCTAATATCCGCAAGTCTAAAAATAAATTATAATGCCAATCTTTGAATGTGATTTGAAAGACAAGTTTTAATTGAAAGAGAAAGTTAATTAAAATGTAGGATTTATATCCGCCGTAGCTTCATATTTTATACTCACACAGATCCACATAGTTTACTAATACTGCCACAAGTCTGTATGATAATCTGACCGTGGCTGGCAAATGATTATTGACCCACTTCCTACTCTTCATCTGCATGGTACATTTGTGAGACCCATGTGAGACCATACCAGATAGATATACATTTTACACAGCTAACTATACATACATATATACCGTGTATGTACACATTTTCAACACACTCTCCCAGCCAAAACTTGATTTTAGTCCAAATGCACCTGCCTGCATGTTATTTTGTGGGCAAAAGTACCATTTCCCGCAAGACATTTCCTTGAAACCTCGTAAGAGTTGGGACAAATATAATTTGTGTGAGATTAAAGATGGGTTTGCCGTGTGTAATTTCAGATTCTATAGGACTGCTTACTATATGCCATCAAATCTCAAATCAAATATGCTTCTGATATGAGGAATAGTCAACCAAGTCAACCTACAACAAGAAGTAGCTAAGCATGATTCCAAAGGAATGCAGTTAAACTAGGTCATTTAGATAATAATACCAAATCCTGCTGACTACTAGTGTGTCTCACCTCCTCCTTGATTTATTACGGAGACCTTATTAATCAGTTTCATCATAAAATTAGCCGAGAACGATATAACAAAAAGAACCCGTAATAAGCTAGGATAAAAACAAGCCTTGAATTTTAAAAAAGACAGAATTTTATCGGAATGTATGTATGGTATGTTGCAGGGTATCGCTAGAAATATTTCTTATCGCTGGGAACTCCATGCAATGCAAAGGCACGAGTCTCAAATATATTTTACGATTAGATTTAAGTACCTGTGGCCCTGTGGTATTAACTTCATGTGGATTTTGTGCAGAGAAAGTTTCCCTGCTAGAATATATATAGTTCAGTTTTTTTGCAAGATGTCCAGTGTTTTGAGAATGGAACTTTGTTGTATCGACCCGTGTGGTGTGTATACTGCAGAACAAGTGCAAGGTTGTTGATTATCATCAGTCTAATATTGTATTACTGCAAACTGCGACTACCAACAGTCTGCATCTACAATAAATGTTACTTATCTTATCACAAAAAGATTGCTTCACACACATTCGCAAATCCACACCTATATGCCATTTACGAGAGTTTTGAATGCTAGATCTATAGTAGTAGCTGATTATTAACTTAAATTCAAGGTCCAATTAAGAATGTTCAGTGTGTAAAATGAATGGTCAAGTTTCAAGTGTTTTAATAAGTCTTTGACCTAAGCACAATTCCAAACATGTGGTACGTATAATATGTAATTATAAATATTGTTATTATTCGCAATGGAGAGTCGTTAGCGGCTCCCCATGGCTCAAATGTTCCTTCTGGAAGGCAGACGAGTTGTTCATTCCGATTTGTGTCGGTCCCAAATGAACATTTGAAAGTGAGTTTTAAAGTAAAAACTAAAACTGATCTAGTACAGACTCCGCACTGGCACTCGATCACAAACTGACACTGACCACCAAATTAGACTTAGAAATCATGCCGGGTAGTAGTAGTTAATTTAAGAAATTATTTGATGACAGTATAACAGACAGCTTTTAGTTTTTATATTTTTTTCGATCGTCAATCGTGCAGACTGACTCACATTTGGAAATTCACTGACGGCAGTGTTGCATTCTTTGCCATTTCATTCAATCTCTCGTGAAATGTGTGCAAAAACTTTAACCACACAGAGGACACACACTCGCGAATACTGTGGAATAGTACTACTACTCTCGTGAGTCTATAGCAGTGGTACATATGGATTGAGATGTATATTTGTGAGGTTGGGATTGAGAACACGTAATGTGTAGTAGTATAATGTCTGGTGAGCTGAAAACTGGCTAAAAGTCAGTCTCAGTGCGGCTTGAAGCAACCTTGGAAGAATTGTAAAGACTCTGCCGTGTGGGGGTTATATGGAAGCTTATGAACAAAACTGACGTCATCCCAGATTCGCTGTCTCAAATGGTACATATAGTTAAGACTTGGAGTTTTTGTTCACCGACTGAGTCACATATACTAAATCGGTCCTACAACTCCGGCTCTGATCTTAGCCTTACAGTAGTAGTAGTAGTAGTAAAGATTTCCATCAACCAAAAGTGTGTGCTTACCAAAAATATGCAAAACTTCAAATCGAATATAAGTTATCACAAGTTATCAGATGTACACTATATCGACGATATGCGTACAAAATATTTAATGACCTCACTATAGTTTACGAGCATGATCATTCGTATTGTGCGTAGGCGTGTGTATGCAATGGTGAATGGTATGCATATCAATTTCATGCCGTCATTATGACTGTTTACATTCATGTCACAGTGTTATTTTTTACTCCTGAACATGGAGATTTAAATGTCTCTTTATGCTGATGATACTGATTATGTCAGAAGCTAAATTTGTAAGAACAACCTTTGCAATATTGCAGTTATGTTGTCTGCAGGATTCCCGTAATTGAGGGTGTTAATTGAGACAGCATAAAGATTGGAATGATTGGATTATATTTAAGATTCTGAATATCGAATAAAACATTAACTGTACTTGGTATTTTGAATATTAAAAAACAGGTCAGTTTACATGAAGTCATAGGTAAGAAAGTCATTTAGATTCAGCAGTGTCCGCAGCTAAGTTGGAAAATATGTTGAAAGATATAAACTTCAAATCCATGCCATTTTAAGCCATTTAAGCAGAGATATAACTTCGAAAGATTTTACCACTGTTATTATACCACTCTATTATCAAGATTAATTGTGTAACACAGAAATAATTACAGTTCAGATATTTTAAACAAAATAATAGCCACCTAAATCGTGAGATGCAGAATAGTTCCTAGGATTGACAAAGAAGAGTTCCCATTTGAGATTTGGGTTCTCTAGTGATGTCGGATTTTCTGAGACCAAGAGACTCTTCAAAACCTTTGGCTTTTGCACGCAGTCATCCTACTGTTTCAATCGCGACGAAGTTGTTGTCTCTCATCAAATATTCATGATCATAATGAAGGTTCCATAAATTCAGCCGATCTTGCACTGCAAAGGTGAAGTCTTTGATGAATCATTTTACTCGAGGCCGCGGGACATAAAGTCACTCTATCAGGTCTCTTTCCATCTGTCGCGGAATCCCGCAGGTGACGAGAGAACTATTCAAGGAGATAGACCAGTTGGTCGAAGATACTATTTTTATAATACTTATTATGTTTTTGGTTATCGGACTCGTGTTTCAGAATATGTGTGACGGAAGTTGTAAATCGAGACTTGTCCAGAGACAGTTTTATCCCCAGACGTCGAGATACGTTTGTCTGGAGCTCGGATGTCAGAAGCGATTTATTCCTGTTCCCGAAATTGAGTGAAATAATTGAGACGAGCATATATACTAACATAGACGACATATAGTTCATAGTAATCTATGTTACAGTCTTGAAGACATAATAATATTAGGTGCTTTGATTTTATTCGCCACTTAATCATGCTACAAAGGAGTAGTTATTACTTTCGAAAATAATTTTGAACACCATACGCATTCTTCACTTCTTGTTAAGAAGAGGTCCGCATCGTTTACTGTATTCATAGCAAACCCGATCTCCAGTCGGATGTCTGCAGCAGGGTTGATTGGAACAGCTTGTAAAACTGCACCCAGCTTCTCCATTTTGGAAATCTGGTTTCACTGGAATCTTCATTCGGTGTTGGTTATCTGAAGCAGCCTGGAATAATACACATTTTCCATAAATTATTAGAACATGCCTGGAACAAAACAATTTACAAAATCGGTTTTTAAAAAACTAGCCTCAATTACAGAACACTGGAACAGAAGAAAAGCGATGAGGGACGTCAAAGTCAAAACACTTTTAATATTTATTTCGGTTCGTGAAAAGCGACTTGGAATTTGCTATTTTATTCAGACCTTTATGAGAGCATATGGAATGAAATGGCGGAGACAAGGAGTTGTGGAACTTGTAAACCGTAGCAATGCTGGGTAGTTGCTGATCTTGGGTAGCTTCGTGTAACCATCAACTTTTCAGTAGGTTCTTATTTCTGCGAAAACCACATGAAAAAATATGCAACTCGCGTACGTAGAAAGCATACCATCATCATCATAAATTACAAACATATGAAAGATCGTCATATAACAGCTCTGTAGCTCAAAACGGCTAAAATAATAAGAAACGAACAGAACAAACTTTATTGACCCAGCCTTATAATAATAATGTAAAAACTAAACTGATAAATTAATATTAAATAATAATGAAGACTGTAAAAATACATAAAAAGGCAGAATCGCGTAAAACAAAACAGGTAAGCTCCTATCCTAGCTCAATCAGGGGGACGTTTTCACTTCCATACAGGTAATCCTGACTTGTCCTTCGACTTCCTCCTGACTCTTCTTCATCGTCTTCAATGTCAGCTTCATATTTGTCTCTCCGAAGTACACTTGTATGTTGCATTGTTAAATGAGAAGGCTTCTTCGCTTTATTATTTCTTGACGAGATTCTTCTTCCATTCGGAATTACTGGTGACTCTAATGGCAGGTTAATGTGGAACTGGACTGCTGGAAGTTCCTTCGAAGACGCAAGCTCCAGCGGGGCATACCTTTGGTAGTAATACGAGTCATCTTCATCTGTTATTTCCAGAGGGGACGAATTGTGCTGTTTGGGGGATTTTCTGCTATTACTGTTGGACTCGGGTTGTCGGTGAGTGTGGTGGTGATTACTTCTGGAGAAGTGGTCACTATTTGTTGCATCAGAATTCTTATGAGTTATTCGTTGTGAAGAAGCAGAGCTATGAGTATCACTATCCCAAGGATACTCTTGTTCTTGAGAAGAATGGTATCGTTGTCTCACATTTGAACTGTCTTCGTAAACGAATGGGTTCTGAGTTGTAGTAGATGAGGTGACTCTTGGTCCTGAAGTGACCAAATTTTTATTGTTGCTTTTAATTCGCTGTTTCCTTCTTTCACGAGCTCGTAATGATTCAGTGTAATAGTCTGTTCCAGATAAAGTAGAGTAGCCGTTGGTTTGTGGCTGGTGATAAGTTCTATCGTTGTTCGACGAACTGCCTCTGATTCCCGTTTCTATCGATGATCCAGCAGTGGGATGATGGTAATCGTTGGAGCTGCTTTGTTGTCTTGTACCTACAATGACATCGGGAATGTCTGGACCTGGAATCGCTGGAGTTGGTGTCAGTTTTGGTTGAATTCGAAGACTGCACCTTTTCCCCTGGGAGTCACAGTGAATTCTCGGCTGAGGATCGGGAGATGGAATGTCTCTCAAGTTGAAGTTCTCCAAAAGTGGAGTTTCAAGGAGGTCCAAGGAACTTTGAGGACGACTTCCACTCTCCTGCGACTGTGACTCGTAGCTACCGAAGAAGGGCCTGACTTTTGCAGAAGGCGTAGGATTCCTTGGGTTATTGTACGAGTTTAAATAACCTATTGTGTCATAGTTCCTCTCGTTAAATGAGTTTTCTTGGTTGTTCAAAGTTACTCTGTGGGGAGCTGGACTTGATTTGAGAATGAGTGAAGGCGAAGCAGTATGCTCATAGGCTAATTGATTGTTACGTACAGTTCCATGGGGTTCATACAAATTTCTTAAATCATAACGACCCCCAAGGTTTTGTACATTTGGCTTTGTTTCTTTTTCTCGGAGATACTGCTGGAAAGTAGAATTCCTGAAATTGTGGCCAACAGGATTTGAGGGTAGGCGAGATGATTTTGTGTAAAGATTTGCATGTGCGTCGTACAATGCACTGCTTCCAAGTTGTTGCTTCGGTCTTTGCTCGGTATGGGCTAATAATGGATGTGGTTGGTACGTAGGCAGAGGATGGGGGGTTGATTGTTGGATTCCAGCGAGAAGAGGGTGCGGCTGGTAAGTGGGAAGGGGAGTGACTTGCTGACTTCCAGCGAGGAGAGGATGGGGCTGATAAGTTGGCAAAGGGGCTGGAGTTTGTGGAGATTGTGAAGACGCCAATAGAGGATGGGGTTGGAAGGTAGGGAGGACAGGTAGACTTGGTTTAAACACGATTTCCGGTTGTACTATTTCAGAAATGTCTATTTTAGGAACGCTGTTAGAGTCTTGAGTTTGATATGCGAAGTAATCTTGAGGTCGATTGTTGCTGTACTGATCTTCAGCTGGCATTGGAGTTGGACTAGGACCCAATGCATTGTTATTTATGTATTCGATTTGTTGGTTGAAGTTGTACGGATTAATATACTGATTCTGTAGGCTTTCATGGTTTAACTGGGAAAGTTGCTGGTGATTGCCTCCTAAATAGTCATAAAATTAAGCATATATAATGTCATGATTAGGAAGATTAAATTAATAAGAGATCGATCAGGAGTTTGATTAAAAAATTCAACGCACAAACCTGTGACAGTAATTGGAAGGGACACTGTCCTCCATTCTGTCGGTGAGTTAGCGATTGGAACGAAACATATAATTCCTTTGATATCGTCGTGAGTAATCTTGAAAGTTGTCTGTCTCCTGTGTTCTGTGGGGGGAAACCTGTCCCGTACGACATTGGCTGTTTACAAAAACCACACAATTAATGCTTCAATAATTTCGCATATATTTTACGTAAGACGGGAATACAATCAATTTACATTCGTCAATAAAATCAATGTCTCCGTTTCCTCTTTGGAATGCCCAACGAATTCCGTACGCGAAATAAAACCGTGTGCTATTGCAATGATACTCCACTTCATTTCCGACAACAACCGGCTCTTCTGTTGTTTTGGTTAAGCTCAAAATGGTCTCAGATGCTGGTGCCTTGTCGAATTCCAAAACTGTAACAAAGGTACAAAATTCAATCGAATGGACCTTCGGCTCATGCGTTTCCGTTTTCAAGTAACTCACATATATTTCCTCGGTTCAACAAGTACGGTTGGTACTGAGCCACCCCTGGAGTGGAGCATTTGAAGATTCCGTAGTCTCCATTGGGTTCGTTTTTAAGCTTCCATCCTGCACATCCTCGAGGCAGAGGTCCAGGATCCAACCAATGAGTAACTGATCCACTGTCACCTAACCTTGGCTCACATCTATCTTCTTCGAAACACACACTTTTGATTTTACAATCCAACACGGAGCCACATCCAGCCCATTGTAACTTGGGAATGTATGGACTTCCGCCAGTGCAGCAAAGAATTCGATTGTATTCAAAGTCATAAGAGATGTCAACAGGAACTTTTCCTTGCAAATGGTTGCTATTCAAAATATCATGTTTCGCTTTCAGTCTTTCGGGAATCAGATGAATTTTTCTTTGGATTTTGTTATCCTGAGTAGTACACATATAAGTTCCAAAGGGATCCGACAATTCATTAAGCTTAAGAATAAACCCTTTGCGTGGCCTAAATTGAATAGAATGATTTGCTTGAATGGGTTGGAATGTCCCCTGTAAGGCATCGATAATTATTATCACTTATTCTCAGCACACTGGAAGTATGTTTTAATTCTTGTTTTACATGATTGGTTCCTTTGTACAAGTTGATAATTTGAAGGGGGTCAGTAATACTGCAAGGCAGGGTGACCAGAGGTTTTAATTCAGAAGCAAAGATTTCTTTTTCAGCTGTCGATAGGAAAATTTTACTTCGATTTCCTGTAGACAAGTTTAAAAAAAATATAATTCCTTTTTCTGCAGATTAAGATTAATAACTCAAAACTCAGCTAATTGAGTTCTTACCTGGAACAAACAAGTCGTAATGAATCTGACTTTTCTCAAATTCCGGATTAGATCCGCGACAAACATAGCGTCCTGACTGCAGCTCGTCCAGTCGGTGCATGTACAGAATACTTTGGTACGTGTACGAATTGACATCGTAGAAGTCCCTGAAGTACCTTCCTACATCTGCCACTGCAGTGGGATTCTGCAAAAGATTATTATTACACTTGATTACGAACACAACTCACAATTCGCAATGTCGAGTGAAAGTGTCACATTACCCCTTCACCAATATAGTTCCACTCGACTGGATACGAAGCATTGCACTCGAAGTAGTAAGCTTCCTGATGTCTCGTTGGCACTGTCAGCACAACTTCTTGGTTCACTTTCTCAGTAATTGTTCTTACAGGGCCTGACTCTAAATTAAATAAGGAAATTCTAGCAAACGGGAGTTCTACAATTTGTACTGGCTGAGAAACACTGGCAGGCACTAGACATAATGACAACAACACACTCATGGAGACAACACAACCTTGTCCTACTCTGAGGTTTGGCACAAATTGGTAATCTCTAAAAATCCTCCTGAAGAACACAAAGGGATCCATGACTTATGGGTTTATTGTTCACGGAGCACAACAACCAATACACACAATATCAAACTTAATATTCACTAATAAGGATCCGACAGAAATGTTTAGGTGGAAGATGAATCATTTCACCGAAAAAAGTGAACTCTTGCATTACACATGCTTACTTAATAATAATAGCCTCAAGAATAATCTTAAAGGAGTGTAAAAATCAGAGACTCAAACAATCAATATATGACAATGGGAACAGAATGAGTAGTTTCGTAGCTGAGTCTTAGTTGACTCCTCGATCCTCTGAAGTGCAACTGGGGAAAAGGTAGAAACCTGTCAGAAGTTTCATTTGCGATTTCACAAAAGGAGTGTTAAGAGAGACAAGAGAGGATGAATTCATACGAAGACGAGTCATGTGAAGAAGTACAATGTATTGCTTGCGAGGCACAAATTCTTAGCTCACACACTTATTGCTCCTGTTTCTTGCGGCCAAGCAACAGGTACACCACAGTCCGGCTCATATTATACTCTTGACAATCAACTACACAGCAGCAGTCACACACTAAACAATAAGAACAAGTAATTGGGAAAATACTTTTATGCAAAATGATAAAGTCCAAATGGTCATCTATAAATCTAGAAGGCGCATATAAGCTTATGAATGTTTTATTCTAATCCGGCCGTCAATTACACTTTTATTAATGGAGTAGGTGCTAGTGTAAAAAGAAAGCCGGATTTATCATTTTCTTTGACAAATTCAGCTCTGGTAAAATGCAGCAGGGATTTCAGATTTGTTTCCGGAGAGTTATTTAAGACTTTTCTTATGTCAGTATCAGAGAGAGAGAACCCAAATGCAATATATATATATATATATATAACAAATATATATGCGACTGCATATCTGCAAAGTGAAATAAGTATAAATAGGTCAATGGGTACAGAAATGTGTGGGCATAGGTAGCCAAATAAATATAGCAACAACTTTTATTTAAAAATAAAGACAAGTTCGGTGTTGTTGGGATTGCTGATGTAATCAGTATCTATTAGTTTAATTTCAGCAAGCGTGATATGGGCAATCCAAACAAATATTTAGTGAGAGACAGTGCAATAATACAATCTCTAAATCCAGTTTTATTGAGTTGATCAAGTTTTTTATGTGAACCTTAGAGATTTTTTAAAATGTTTATTAGGATTTTTATGTGTATAAATATTTTAGAAAACAAACGGACTGGTCTCGAAGGTTCAATTCTCCCGTTGTACAATAGTGTACATTGGTGGAGTTAGTAAAAAGCCATTGTTGACCACCTCGCAAGTAAAACAAGGTCTAGGTCAAAGGTATATATCCTAGTGTGTTGATTAATTTCGAAGAATTCGGCTTTTGAATTGGGATCTGCATCGTATTTTATCATCCTTTTGAATACTGCGTTTCATAATTATTCGTTTTCATAATAGCAATAGCGGTAGTTTTATCACAATAATAATAATCACGAAGGAAATATTACAAGAAGTAAAACCAACGCAAGTGACCAATTCACGCTAGCCATATTTTCTGCTAAAAATTCCTAGACAGACACGCTTAAAACTTCTGCTAGCTCTTTTGATAGCTTTCACTTCTATAATAGCTGAAATTTGTGTGGGACCGGATTATCGTGATATTATTATTTAGAGAAACTTATTATTGGTCAGCTGATCAAAAGGGAAAAGTATATTTCGTATCGCAGGCTGCAAGGACAATCAATCGTCTTGTAAATTTTAAACTTTCTTGACCATTGATAGCCAAATAATTACACAGCTCTTGCGAAAGTGGTTGAAATTGTTCGACGCCTAGTTTTATCAAAGTTATTTAATGAGCAGAAGTAAATTCTAGTCGACGCGAGATTGTTAATGAGCACACACAGGTAGAGGCATATTATACTATGTGAGACATTGTGAGAATCAATTCCGCACATTATTAGTATTCATGCATATGAATTATTATAAGTAAATCCCGGTGGCTCCCGTGGTCAATGCAACTTTTAATGCTCGTAATCCAAATCCGGTTAAGTATTCTTTCGTAATGACCACTTATTGCCTCTATGTACTGCAATTTGAGTAAACAGAATGAACATAAATTTATTGGCCAAGGCTAGACCATTAAAGACACTTCAAGCAATTAAACACAAAAAATAATTACGTATGCGCAACCTTAGACCATCATCCGAAGAAATCAATCGAAATATTGAATTGGGGTCACTCATTAGGATTTAAAATCGTATTAATTGCGGTCAGTGCGTTCTGGATCAAGTTACTATGCTTCTGTCTTCTCTTTTATATACCTTCGAGGCATTTAATATTTCAATATACGCCATATTATAGGTTTTATATACAATGCTTATGAAAACCCTGTTATACAAACCGAAAATGGATTTAAAAATGAGCAGTGGCTTACATTACAGATGCTCTCTCAGCGTGTTACATGTTTCTCGAGGTAATTCTTATTCAGTGTTTGTCACTTCCAAGTTTTCAACTGCTCCGTGTCATTTTTGGATGCAAGACAGGTCCGTGAGGATACGACAGTAATGCTGTGAAACAACTTTATGTACTGCGAAAAGTTGTAACTTCTTCACAGTTGATTGTTGTCTCGTCGTATGTATTATGGACTACATAACTTAAATAGAGAACAAAATATTTAAATACATTTCAACTGAAGAGTTTTAAGGTTGTTTGTTAAATTAAAACATAAATGACTTGAGGATATTTTACATAAATCTGAAACTCAAACGAAGGTCAGGGCGTTGCATACACATAACTCGCATGGATTTAGGAATTATTGTTGGGATTACACTTTTGAAAAAGTGTGCTGCTAAGTGTGTTCACTATTTGAAATGGTTGGCAAGCCATTCAATCATTCTGACATTATGACAGTGAATATCTTTTTTAGTCAATTAGAAGATTGTTGTAAGTGCATGTTCGCTTGACGTAGATGAATCCAGCCTCCTTCTTGAATTTAAATTTTTAAACAACTGCGAGCGATATCGCTTCTCAATTAAGACGAACTCCTGTTGGATATGCTGATATAGCTAGCATGCTAGTTGCTTACAGCAAGAATAAGAAATAATAAAATAATGTTCAAATGATTGGTAATTCAGATCGGGTGCCATTTCAAAAGTGTACAAAAAATGCCCTGATGAAAGAAAGGGTTCAAATTATTGTATCGTTTGTTATCCTTCCTATATATCTGTTTAATTGGTTCATCGCGAGGTGTGGCAAAGCAAATTAATTTTCTAACATTTAAAAATCTCAAAAAGCTACCGTCACTTACTAACCGAAGATAAATGAGTGCAAGTTACAAATGATAAAAGCCATCAGCAGAGAAAGCTTAAAAGTTAAAGTTACTTCGAGCCAGATTAATTTGAAACTACAAAAAACGTCTAATACTGTTTGTGTGTAGGTCAGGATTGTAGTTGAGACCAACTAAAACCTGATTTCTGATTGAATGCTTTTAATTCTGACTCAATCGTTGCTCCACATTGACAGTTTTTTACTTTTTTACCATGAAATGTTTCGTCATTAGGACATAATATAGAATAAGTACCTTCATCTAAACCGTTGTTGTTGTTGTTGTTGTTAAATACTACTGCATAATTGTAAACAAATAAGAGCTGGATGGATAAGAGTTCATCTGGTTTAAATGTTATATATTTGCAGAAACTTTTGCAGATTCTTGTTTCAATAGATTCCTGTTTAGT
>Ga0194135_10000428_pt1 | contig 24794 bp, 24 predicted proteins | sample LitLau_LLRF_2013_FD_134024 | JGI IMG/M metagenome (GOLD analysis project Ga0194135, IMG submission 134024) | Freshwater sediment microbial communities in response to fracking from North America - Little Laurel Run_MetaG_LLRF_2013 (version 2) | ecosystem: Environmental > Aquatic > Freshwater >... | reverse complement strand
GCGAAGGAGCCGGCTCCTTCGCACGCTCCTTACCTGAACACCACGTCCTGAGCCAGGGTCAACTCCCTGGCCCCTGCATCCAGCTTGACCTGCGCGCCCATTGGCAAGGTCAGGTTCGGATCGCAATGACCACTGCGCCATCCCGCCAGCACCGGAATCCGCAAGGGCTCAAAGACCTGCTTGAGCAACGCGCACAGCGCGGTGAAATCCACACCGGCCACATCCCCGACCAAGACCCCGCGCAGCCCGTCCAGCTTGCCGGCCAGGCGCAGGTGATTGAGCAAGCGGTCGATGCGGTACAGCGGCTCGTTGACGTCTTCGATAAACAGAATGATGCCGCCGGTATTGATTTCGTAAGGCGTGCCCAAGGTACTGGCAATCATCGACAGATTGCCGCCCACCAGCGGCCCTTGGGCGATACCCGGCTCCACCGTGGTCAAGGGAAAGGCTACCGGATGGGGGAGCAGGCTGCCGCTCTTGACCTGCCCTCTGAGCATGTTGAAAAACGACGCCTCGGTGGGCGCCTGCTTGCCGCCCAGCAGGTCGGCATTGAGCATCGGTCCATGAAAGCTGACAAAGCCCGCATAAAGATTGATCGCCAGGTGCAGGGCGGTGATGTCGCTGTAGCCGACAAATGGCTTGGGATGGCGTCGCAACAGCTCGAAGTCGATCTTGTCCAGCAAGCGCGGACTGCCATAGCCCCCACGCAGACAGACTATGGCGTCGATCTCGCTATCGGAAAAAGCCTCGTGCAAGTCGTCGAGACGGACCTGATCACTGCCTGCCAGGTACCCCTCCTGTTGACCCACACCAGGAAAGATCCGCAGCGTATAGCCCCGGGAACGCATCCATTGGCAGGCTTTTTCGGCATCCAGCGCTGCGGGACCTGCGGGGGCGATAAGGCCAATGACGCCTTCCGCCGACAATGCCGGCACCGGCAGATGAGCATGAAGGGCAGCAGTGGGTTGGATGGGCATGCAGATTCTCCCTGTGTGAATTCACCCCAGCACAGTAGCCATGAATGCCACTAAACAGAAGAGGGGAAATCAACCACGGAGAATACAACGGAGACGCAAGGCACAAGGCGCGCCCAACAGCGGCAAAGTTGCCCGCAAGGCCTGAACCTTGCGGGCGGGGCGATCAGGAAACCAGGCCTTCCTTGGCCAGCTTCGCTTGTTCATCGGCGTGATACGAGGAACGTACCAGCGGACCGGAAGCGACGTTCTTGAAGCCCATCTTGTAACCTTCCTCGGCAAACCAGGCGAAGGTGTCCGGGTGCACGAAGCGTTGAACCGGCAGGTGGTTGCGCGACGGCTGCAGGTACTGGCCGAGGGTCAGCATGTCGATGTCGTGCTCACGCATGCGCTTCATGACTTCGATGACTTCGTCGTCGGTTTCGCCCAGGCCCAGCATCAGGCCGGACTTGGTCGGTACATGGGGCACCAGTTGCTTGAACTTCTGCAGCAGGGTCAGCGACCACTGGTAGTCCGAGCCTGGACGCGCCGCCTTGTACAGGCGTGGCACGGTTTCCAGGTTGTGGTTGAACACATCCGGCGGCGTGGCGGCGGTGATTTCCAGGGCGACGTCCATGCGACCGCGGTAGTCGGGAACCAGGGTTTCCAGCTGCACGTTCGGCGACAGCTTGCGAATCTCGCGAATGCAGTCGGCAAAGTGCTGGGCACCGCCGTCACGCAGGTCATCGCGGTCCACCGAGGTGATCACCACGTACTTCAGGCGCAGATCGGCGATGGCCACCGCCAGGTTCATCGGCTCATCGACATCCAACGGCTTTGGACGGCCGTGGCCAACGTCACAGAACGGGCAGCGACGGGTGCAGATGTCGCCCATGATCATGAAGGTCGCGGTACCGCCGGAGAAACATTCACCCAGGTTCGGGCAGGACGCCTCTTCGCAGACGCTGTGCAACTTGTGCTTGCGCAGCAGTTGCTTGATCCGGTCAACCTCCGGAGAGACCGGGATGCGCACACGGATCCAGTCCGGCTTCTTCGGCAACTCGGTGGTCGGAATGATCTTCACCGGAATGCGCGCGACCTTCTCCGCACCGCGCAATTTGACGCCGGTTTCAACTTTCGGACGGGCCGCCCGCTCGGAAACATCCAGCGTCGGGATCAGGGTTTCAACAGCGTCTTGCGCAGTAGTCATATCAGTCGATTCCGCCCGTTAGGGTCGTCTGCTCAGCATAGTCGAGGTGTTTGACGAGCTGCGCGCGCAGCCGGGCACTTACCTCGGCAAATTCAATCGGCCCTGCATGGTCGCTCAGTTGGGTCATCGCCAACCCGGCATAACCACAGGGGTTAATCCGTCGAAACGGCTGCAAATCCATGTCTACGTTCAAGGCCAGGCCGTGAAAGGAGCATCCGTGGCGGATGCGCAGGCCCAACGAGGCAATTTTCGCCCCGTCGACGTAGACCCCCGGTGCATCGGGCTTGGCCGCCGCCGGAACGCCATAGCTGGCCAACAACTCCACCAGGCATTGCTCCATGCGGCTGACCAGATCACGCACGCCGAAACCCAGCCTGCGCACATCCAGCAGCAAGTAGGCCACCAGCTGGCCCGGACCGTGATAAGTCACCTGTCCGCCGCGATCGGCCTGCACCACCGGAATATCTCCCGGCAGCAACAGATGCTCGGCCTTGCCCGCCTGGCCCTGGGTGAAGACCGGGGGATGCTGCACCAGCCAGACTTCGTCCGGGGCGCTGGTGCCGCGTTCGTTGGTAAAGCGCTGCATGGCCTGCCAGACCGGCTCGTAGGCCATCAGGCCAAGCTCACGAAAGCCCAGCGTTTGCGGCATCACAGCACCATGTGGACGACACCGGTAGCACGCAGGGCACTATTGATATCACGCAGTTGGTCTTCGCCGGTGGCGGTGATGTGCAGTTGTACCGTGGTGTACTTGCCGTTGCTGCTCTGACGCTCGGCCAGGGACTTGATGTCCAGGGTGGCGTACTTGGCAAGGATCTCGATCACGGTGTCCTTGAAGCCGACAACCGTGTCACCGATCACCTTGATCGGATAGTCATCGACGGGAAATTCAATCTTGTGCGACTTAACGTCAGTGTCTGTCATGGCAGTAACGGCCTCGTAAGCCGTGGCGACGGACATGACCCCCACTCCACTTCGGAGCGAGGGCCACGCAGGTCGACAATATCAGTTGAACAAACCGTAGAAGAATAGGCGGATGCTATCCCACATGCGGCGGAAGATACCACCTTCGTCGACCGCTTCCAGAGCGATCAGGTCGGCGCTGTGCACCACCTTATCGTCCAGCTTCACTTCGACTTTACCAATCACGTCGCCCTTGGCGATCGGCGCAACCAGTTGCGGGTTCATGGTCATGCTGGCAGCGAGTTTCTTCAGCTGGCCTTTAGGCATGGTCATGGTCAGATCTTCGGCCAGACCGGCCTTGACCTGATGAGTGGTGCCCTTCCAGACCTGGGCCTGGGCCAGTTCGGTGCCCTTCTGGTAGAAGGTCTGGGTTTCGAAGAAGCGGAAGCCATAGGTCAGCAGCTTCTGGGTTTCGGCGGCGCGAGCCTGTTCGCTGTTGGTGCCGAACACCACGGCGATCAGACGCATGCCATCACGCACGGCCGACGAAACCATGCAGTAGCCGGCCTCGTCAGTGTGGCCGGTTTTCAGACCGTCGACGGTCTTGTCGCGCCACAGCAAGAGGTTACGGTTGGGTTGCTTGATACCGTTCCAGAAGAACTCTTTCTGCGAGTAGATGGCGTAGTGAGCCGGGTCTTCGTGGATGATCGCCCGCGCCAGCACCGCCATGTCGTGAGCCGACGAATAGTGCTCGGGATTCGGCAGACCGGTAGGGTTCATGAAGTGGCTGTTGCTCATGCCCAGGTCGGCCGCGGTCTTGTTCATCATGTCGGCGAAGGCGTCTTCGCTGCCGGCGATGTGCTCGGAAACCGCGACGCTGGCGTCGTTACCCGACTGGATGATGATCCCGTGCAGCAGATCGCTGACGGTCACCTGCGATCCCACCTTGATGAACATCCGCGAACCGCCGGTGCGCCAGGCGTTCTCGCTGACGGTCACCGGATCGTTCTCGCCGATCTGACCGCGACGGATTTCCAGGGTCGCGATGTAGGCGGTCATCAGCTTGGTCAGGCTGGCCGGAGGCAGGCGCTGGTCACCATTGTTCTCCACCAGCACGTTACCGCTGCTGGCGTCCATGAGCACATAGGATTTGGCGGCCAGTTGCGGTGGCGACGGCATCGCTTCGACCGCCCAGGCGGCGGGCGTGATGATCAGCGGGACAAGCAGGCACAGGCGTTTGGCAAAGGTGGTGATGTTCATCCGTCTCTCGAAGTTGCTAATGGAAACTTGCCCGGGAGGGCAAAACTATTTCAGACAGCCTTCTAAAGGGCTGTCGCGTATTCAGTTGTTCACTCACTGACCCTTGCCGGGCTTTTGTTGTTCGACGAGCCAACAACCAGGGTCCGCCCCCCAATACCGCGAGCGGACCTTCAATCTTCAATGTTCTTACTCGGCAGTGACCACGCTGGGCTGCCCCAGGTTGGCCAAGCGCACGCTGTTCTGCGCTTGCTGGGCCTCACCCGGCGTGCCGAACGGCCCCAGGCGGACCCGATGCAGGGTCTGCTGGTTGCGCACGATCGAGCTGATGAACACCGGGGCGCTCACCATGCTGCTCAATTTCGACCGCAACAGCTCGGCAGCGTCCGGATTGGCGAAGGCGCCCACCTGCAGATACTGCCCGGAGCCTGCTGGAGCGGTGTTCTTCACTTGTACCGGGACCACCGCAGCGGCGTGTTGCTGGGGCGGCGGCGTCCATTGTTCGACAGTGCCGGTCGAGGCCGTGACCACCGGCGCGCTATTTTGCGCCACTTGCGGCTCGTTGAGCATCAACGGCGCCGGACGGCCACGCTGGGCCCACCATTGCTGCGGATCGATACCCTCGACCTTGACCCGGGCAGTGCCGGTTTCGGCATAACCGAGTTTCTTCGCCGCCGCGTAGGACAGGTCGATGATCCGGTCGGAATAGAACGGACCGCGGTCGTTGACCCGCAGGATCACGCTGCGGTTGTTGTCCAGGTTGGTGACCCTGACGTAACTGGGCAATGGCAGGGTCTTGTGCGCGGCGCTCATGCCGTACAGGTCATAGACCTCGCCATTGGCGGTGTTCTGGCCATGGAACTTGGTGCCATACCAAGAGGCCGTGCCGGAAGCCACGTAGTTCTTCGACTCCTGGATCGGGAAGTAGGTCTTGCCCAGTACCGTGTACGGATTGGCCTTGTACGGACCGGTATGCAGGGTCGGAGTCGCATCGGGGATCCGCGAAACGTCGACATCCCACCAGGGCGCGCCATCCTTGTGGGCACGGTTGACGTCCAGCCCCGGCATGGAACGCACGGCATTCGAAGATTTCTGCTGCGGCGAGCGGCTCGTCGAGCAACTGACCACCAGCAAGGACAACGCGGCAAAAGCCAGCAGCTTCAGGGGTTTGCGGATTGGCATTGCCAGCATTACTTGACGCCCCGTGCTTGGACCAGCTGTTCAGACAACTGATGTACGGCCATGGCATACATCACGCTGCGGTTATAGCGAGTGATCGCGTAAAAATTCTTCAGGCCCATCCAATATTCCGGGCCGTTGTCACCTTCCAGGCGGAAAGCGGTGACCGGCATATCATCGCGCAGCGCATCATGACTCGACCAGCCCAGGGCTCGCAACTCCCCCACCGTCTTGGTCGGCTCGATGCCCGTGGTCAGGCCTTCGTCCACGCGATCACCACGCACATCGGCGCGACTGACCACCGGTTCGCCGGCGACCCAGCCATGGCGCTTGAAGTAGCTGGCCACGCTGCCAATGGCATCGTCCGGGTTGGTCCAGATATTGATGTGCCCATCACCGTCAAAATCCACCGCATAGGCGCGGAAACTGCTGGGCATGAACTGTGGCAGACCCATGGCCCCGGCGTAGGACCCCTTGAGACTCAGCGGATCAAGCTGCTCTTCACGGGCCAGCAGCAGGAACTCGCGCAGCTCCTTGCGGAAGAACTCGGCCCGCGGCGGATAATCGAACCCAAGGGTCGATAATGCGTCGATTACACGGTAATTCCCGGTATTGCGGCCGAAAAAGGTTTCAACGCCGATGATCGACACTATGACCTGGGCCGGCACGCCGTATTCCTGCTCGGCGCGGGCCAGGACCGCCTCGTGCTGACGCCAGAAATCCACCCCGCGCGCAATGCGCGCATCGGTGATGAACATCGGCCGGTATTCCTTCCACTGCTTGACCCGCTCGGCAGGCCGGGAAATGGCGTCAAGAATCGACTGCTTGCGCTCGGCCTCGCGGAACACGCCCATCAGCTGTTCCCCGGCAAAGCCATAGTCCCGGGTCATTTCGCCAACGAATTCGGCCACTTGCGGCGAACCTTCGTAATCACCGGCGAACGCGGTTTGCGCTGCACCCAGGATGCTTACCAGACCGACCCACGGCGCATACCGAGCGGCCCAGCCACGCATTGCTTGCATTGAATTCTTCACCTTAATCAAACCTGCGCGATCCACTTGCGATGGGTATGGATCGACATCAAAACCCCAAACGCTGACAGTAGTGTCACCAGCGAAGTTCCTCCGTAGCTAATGAACGGCAACGGCACTCCCACCACCGGCAACAAGCCACTGACCATACCGATGTTGACGAAAACGTAAACAAAAAACGTCATGGTCAGGCTGCCCGCGAGCAACTTGCCGAACAGCGTCTGCGCCTGGGCGGTGATCACCAGCCCGCGCCCGATCAACAGCAGGTAGATCAGCAGCAGCGCACAGATGCCCACCAGGCCGAACTCCTCGCCCATGACCGCAATGATGAAGTCGGTGTGGCTCTCGGGCAGAAAGTCCAGGTGCGACTGGGTGCCCAGCAGCCAGCCCTTGCCGAAAACCCCGCCGGAACCGATGGCCGCCTTGGACTGGATGATGTTCCAGCCGGTGCCCAGAGGATCGCTCTCGGGATCGAGGAAGGTGAGAATCCGCTGCTTCTGGTAGTCATGCATGATGAAGAACCACATGGCGATCGCCACGGGCACCGCGGCCGCCAGCACGCTGAGGATCCAGCGCCAGCGCAGGCCGCCCATGAACAGCACGAAAGTGCCGCCGGCCAGGATCAGCAAGGCCGTCCCCAGGTCCGGCTGGCGCACGATCAGGATGAACGGAATGCCGATCAGGATCAGGCTGATCCCCACATGCTTGAGATGCGGCGGCAGCGTGCGCTTGGACAGGTACCAGGCGATGGTCGCCGGCATGATGATCTTCATGAACTCCGACGGCTGGAAGCGGATCACCCCGGGAATGTTGATCCAGCGGGTCGCACCCATGGCGTTGTGGCCCATGACGTCCACCACCACCAGCAACACCACGCCGAACACATAAGCCAGGGGCACCCAACGCGCCATGAACCGCGGCTCGAACTGGGCGATGACAATCATCGACACCAGGCCGATACCAAAGGACGTGGCCTGCTTGGCCAAAAGATCCCAGCTCTTGCCGCTGGCCGAATACAGCACGAACAGGCTGCCGGCGGCCAGGGTCAGCAGCAGCACCAGCAACGGGCCGTCGATATGCAGGCGCTGCAACAGCGTCGCGCGACGCCGCATCACATCCTCGCTGGAGAGGATGCGGTCAAAATTACTCTTCACGGGCCGTAGCCTCCGCGCTGATAGGGCTGGCGAACTCAGGCTTGAGCTGGCCATCCGGGCCGAGAAGCCAGGCATCCATCACCTGGCGCACCACTGGGGCCGCGACGCCGGAGCCCGACTCACCGTTCTCGACCATGACCGAGACCACGATTTTCGGGTTTTCCGCCGGGGCAAAACCAACAAACAGGGCGTGGTCGCGGTGCCGCTCCTGAACCTTGGAGCGGTCATACTTCTCGCCCTGCTTGATGGCCACCACCTGGGCCGTACCACTCTTGCCGGCAATCCGGTATGGCGATCCGATTGCCGCCTTGCGCGCGGTGCCCCGGGCACCGTGCATCACCTGCTGCATGCCGTGATTGACCTTCAGCCAATCCGACGGGTCGCGCAGGACGATATCCGGCATCGGGTTGTGGTCCACCGGTTTCTCGCCCTCGATGCTCTTGGCCAGGTGCGGCCGGTTCCACTTGCCCTTGCTGGCAACCAGCGCGGTGGCCTGGGCCAGTTGCAACGGGGTGGACTGCATGTAGCCCTGGCCGATCCCGAGAATCAGGGTTTCCCCCGGGAACCAGGCCTGGCGCCGAGTGGCACGCTTCCACTCACGGGTCGGCATCAGCCCCGGGGACTCCTCGAACATGTCCAGGGAGACTTTCTGGCCGATCCCGAACTTGCTCAGATAGGCCGAGAGCCGATCGATGCCCAGCTTGTGGGCCAGGTCGTAGAAATAGGTGTCATTGGACCGCATGATCGCGGTATCCAGGTCGACATAACCGTCACCGGTGCGGTTCCAGTTACGGTACTTGTGATCGTAGTTGGGCAACTGGTAGTAACCCGGGTCGTAGACGCGGGACGAGGCCGTCACCACCCCGGCATCCAGCCCGGCAATGGCTACCGCCGGCTTGATGGTCGAACCCGGTGGATACAGGCCGCGCAGCACCCGGTTGAACAGTGGCCGGTCGATCGAGTCACGCAACTCGGCATAGGCCTTGAAGCTGATGCCTGTGACGAACAGGTTGGGATCGAAGCTCGGCTGGCTGACCATTGCCAGCACTTCACCGGTGTTCGGATCCAGCGCTACCACCGCACCACGACGCCCGCCCAGGGCCAGTTCCGCCGCCTCCTGCAACTTGATGTCCAGGCTCAGGACAATGTCCTTGCCGGGAATCGGATCGGTGCGCTTGAGCACCCGCAGCACCCGGCCACGGGCGTTGGTTTCCACCTCTTCGTAGCCGACCTGGCCGTGCAGTTCCGGCTCGTAGAAACGCTCGATGCCGGTCTTGCCGATGTGGTGGGTGCCGCTGTAGTTCACCGGGTCCAGGGACTTCAGTTCTTTCTCGTTGATCCGCCCCATGTAGCCCACGGAATGCGCAAAGTGCGCGCCTTGAGGGTAATGGCGGACCAACTGGGCCACCACTTCCACCCCGGGCAGGCGGAACTGGTTCACCGCGATTCGGGCGATCTGTTCTTCGGTCAATTCGAACAGGATCGGCACCGGCTCGAAGGGACGCCGTCCCTGCTTCATGCGCTTTTCGAACAGCACGCGATCTTCCGGGGTCAGCTCCAGGACCTCGACGATCACGTCGAGGACCTGCTGCCAATTGCCGGAACGCTCGCGGGTCATGCTCAGGCTGAAGCTGGGCCGGTTATCGGCCACCACCACGCCGTTACGGTCGAAAATCAGCCCGCGAGTCGGGGGAATCGGTTGCACATGCACCCGATTGTTCTCCGAAAGCGTGGAGTGATAGTCGTACTGGATCACCTGCAGGTAATACAGCCGGGCAATCAGCACGCCAATCAGGCAGATCACCATAATGGCGCCGAACACGACCCGGCCACGCACCAGACGGGCGTCTTTTTCGTGGTCCTTGATACGGATCGGCTGGGACATTAGGGGCGCGGGCTACTTGTGATAAGGGTGCCCGGACAGCACGGTCCAGGCGCGATACAGCTGTTCACCGATGAGAATCCGCACCAGCGGGTGAGGCAGGGTCAGCGGCGACAGCGACCAGCGCTGATCCGCCCGCGCACAGACTTCCGGCGCAAGCCCTTCCGGGCCACCGACCATGAAATTCACGGTGCGCGAATCGAGGCGCCAGCGATCCAGTTCCACCGCCAGTTGCTCGGTGCTCCAGGGCTTGCCATGCACCTCAAGGGTGACGATGCGCTCGTTATGCCCGACCTTGGCCAGCATGGCCTCGCCTTCCTGACGGATAAAGCGAGCCACGTCGGCGTTCTTGCCCCGGGTATTGAGCGGAATTTCCACCAGTTCCAGCGCCAGCTCGGAGGGCAGACGCTTGGCATATTCGTGCCAACCCTCTTCCACCCACTTGGGCATGCGTGAACCGACAGCGATCAGACGCAGGCGCACAGCCGTCCCTTATTGCTGGTCTTTGTTGAGCTTGGTGAAGTGCTCGTGGCCATGCTCCGGGCTGTGGTGCTTGCCATCGGCCGCGCGGCTCTGCTCGGCGCCCTGCCACAGACGCTCCAGGTCGTAGAACTGGCGGGCCGAGGCGGTCATCATGTGCACGATCACATCGTCCAGGTCCAGCAGGACCCAGTCGCTGTCGCCCTTGCCTTCTTCACCCAGCGGGCGCACGCCCTGGGCCTTGACCATTTCGCGGACCTTTTCCAGCATCGCGCCGATCTGGCGGTTGGAGGTACCGGTGGCGATGATCATGTAGTCAGTGATGCTCTGCTTGTCGCGAACATCGATCACCAGGACGTCCTGGGCCTTGACGTCTTCCAGCGCGGCGACAGCCACCTTGACCAGATCTTCGCCTTTCATTACTTGGTTAGTCATATAAAACTCGTTCAGCTCGTATGTTTGGAGCGCCGCTCAGCACAGGCCGGCAGCGTTCCTTCAGTTCGGCGCACGGTAAAGTCCGTGAGCATCGATATAGGCCAGGACCGCGTCAGGCACCAGGAAACGTACCGACTTACCGCTGGCCAGCAGTTGACGGATCTGGGTGGCGGACACCGCAAGCGGCGTCTGCCAGACGAATGCAATGTGTCCCCCCGGCCCTTGCAGGGCCAGCGGGTCGCTCACCGAGCGCGCCGCCAACAGGTTGCGCAAGGCATCCGGCGGCTCGCTGTCGGCATCCGGGCGTTGCAGCACCAGGATGTGGCAATGCTGGAGAAGTTCTTCCCAACGATGCCAGGTGGGCAGGCCGCAAAACGCGTCCCAGCCCAGTAACAGAAACAACTGGTCATCCGCGGCCAACTCGGCCCGCATCTGTTCCAGGGTGTCGATGGTGTAGGACGGTTTGTCCCGCTTCAACTCGCGGTCGTCCACCACCAGGGGGGAAACGCCCGCCACCGCACATTCGACCATCGCCAGACGATCGAGCGCCGACACCTGCGGTGTATCCCGATGCGGCGGCCTGGCACTGGGGGTCAGGCGCAGCTCATCGAGTTGCAGGGATTCCGCCACCTCCAGCGCGCCACGCAAGTGGCCGATATGCACGGGATCGAAGGTGCCGCCCAGCAGACCGATACGTTTGCCCATCAAGTGCGCACGTGACCGTCGCCGAAGACTACATATTTCTCGCTGGTCAGGCCTTCCAGGCCCACCGGGCCGCGGGCGTGCAGCTTGTCGGTGGAGATGCCGATCTCCGCGCCCAGGCCGTATTCAAAGCCGTCGGCAAACCGCGTCGAGGCGTTGACCATGACCGAACTGGAGTCCACTTCGTTGAGGAAGCGCCGGGCATCACTGAAGTTTTCGGTGACGATCGAGTCGGTATGGTGCGAGCCATAGGTGTTGATGTGCTCGATGGCCTGATCCAGGTTGTCCAGCACGCGGATCGAAAGGATCGGCGCGGTGTACTCGGTGCGCCAGTCTTCTTCGGTGGCTTGCAGCACATCAGCCCCGAGGATGGCGCGGGTTTGCTCGCAGCCGCGCAGTTCGACGCCCTTGTCGCGATAGATCGCGGCCAGCGGCGGCAATACACGCTCGGCAATGGCGGCGTGAACCAGCAGGGTTTCCATGGTGTTGCACGGGGCGTAGCGCTGGGTCTTGGCGTTGTCGGCAATGCGGATCGCCTTGTCCAGGTCCGCCGCCACATCGATATACACGTGGCAGACGCCGTCCAGATGCTTGATCACCGGCACCTTGGCGTCACGGCTGACCCGCTCGATCAGGCTCTTGCCACCACGGGGCACGATCACATCGACGAATTCGGGCATGGTGATCAGCGCGCCCACCGCAGCGCGATCAGTGGTTTCCACCACTTGCACCACGTGAGGCGGCAGATCGGCAGCCGCCAGGCCCTGCTGAATGCAGGTGGCAATGGCACGGTTGGAATGAATGGCCTCGGAACCACCCCGCAGGATGGTGGCATTGCCCGACTTCAGGCACAGGCTGGCGGCATCGATGGTCACGTTCGGGCGCGATTCGTAGATGATGCCGATCACCCCCAGGGGCACGCGCATCTTGCCCACCTGGATGCCCGAAGGCAGGTAGCGCATGTCGCGGATTTCACCGATGGGGTCAGGCAGCTTGGCCACCTGACGCAGGCCTTCGATCATCTCGTCGATACGCACGGGAGTCAGCGCCAGACGATCCAGCAGAGCCGGCTCCAGACCATTGGCCCGGCCGTTGGCCAGGTCCTGCTCGTTGGCTGCGGTCAGCTCCGGTCGCGCCGCGTCCAGCGCATCGGCAGCCGCCAGCAGCGCACGATTCTTCTGCGCGGTGGTGGCACGGGCGATCACCCGGGAAGCTTGGCGGGCAGCGCGACCCAAACGGGTCATGTAGTCAAGAACGGACTCAGTCATGGTCTGGTGTGGTCTTGGCAAAGAGGAAAGCGGCTGATTATAGCTGTCGCGCCCGTTCACGGACAGCGGTCACGGGCGGATGGTCGAAATGGAGTGTAAATACTCGTGCTTCAGCCTGAATTAAGCCTGGAGTTGTTACCATTGCGTCACTTTTTTCGCCATCACCCTCACCGCCATGTCCATCCCAACCTCCGCGCAGCCGCCCAAAGCCTTGCCTGACGGCTTTTTCGACCGTGACGCACAATTGCTCGCCCGTGAACTGCTGGGCAAGGTCATCCGCCACAAGGTCGGCGAACTCTGGTTATCCGCGCGCATTATTGAAACCGAAGCCTATTACTGCGAGGAAAAAGGCAGCCACGCCTCCCTCGGCTACACAGAAAAACGTAAGGCTTTGTTTCTGGATGGCGGCCACATCTATATGTACTACGCCCGCGGCGGCGACTCGCTGAACTTCAGCGCCCAGGGTCCCGGCAACGCGGTGCTGATCAAGTCCGGCTACCCCTGGCTCGATCCGCTCTCCGGCCCCGCCAGCCTGGCGCAGATGCAATTGAACAACCCGGACGCCAGCGGTCACCCGCGCCCAGCGCAAAAGCTCTGCGCCGGCCAGACCCTGCTGTGCAAGGCCATGGGCCTCAAAGTCCCGAATTGGGATGCAAAACGTTTCGATCATGAAGCGCTGTTCGTCGAGGACGTCGGCAACACTGTGCCACGCATCATCCAGACCACGCGCCTGGGCATTCCCCACGGCCGTGACGAACACCTGATGTACCGTTTCGTCGATGCCGCCTTCGCCCCCTACTGCACTCGGAACCCGCTGCGACGCGGTCAGGTCGAAGGGCGCGACTACCTGATCCTCGGCTGAAGCAACGCTATCCGCTGCTCCGCCGCCAACCACAATGGAGTTGAATTTATGGGCCCATGGCTCGACAGCGTGACTGCCTGGCTGACCACCCACCCGCAATGGCTGGCCGCCGCCGTGTTTATCGTGGCCTGCGTGGAATGCCTGGCCATTGCCGGCCTGATCGTCCCGGGCACGGTGCTGCTGTTCGCGATTGCCGTGCTGGCCGGCAACGGCGCGCTGTCGCTGGGGGAAACCCTACTGCTGGGTCTGTTTGGCGGCCTGCTCGGGGACCTGGTGTCCTACCTGCTGGGGCGCCACTTTCATCAGAGCATCCGCCGCCTGCCGGGCCTGCGCCAGCATCCGGAATGGATCAACGGCGCCGAGAACTACTTCCAGCGCTACGGCATCGCCAGTCTGTTGGTGGGGCGTTTCATCGGCCCTCTGCGCCCCATGCTGCCCATGGTAGCGGGCATGTTCGACATGCCCTTCCCGCGGTTCATGGCCGTCAGCCTGCTAGCCGCGACGGGCTGGTCGGTGGCTTACCTGCTGCCGGGCTGGGCCACCGGTGCGGCGATCCGCCTGCCGCTGCCCGAGGGTTTCTGGCCACAAGCCGGTGTCGTCGCCGGAAGCCTGGCGCTGTTGATCGGCTTGAGCATCACCAGCAGCCTGCGCCGCCACCGCCGGGCGACCCTGCTGATGTCCGGCACCAGCCTGCTGATCCTGGCTGGACTGTTCATCGGCTATCCCTATCTCACGGCATTCGACCAGGGGTTGATCGCTCTGGTGCAGGAACACCGGGACCCGACCCTGGACAAGGTCATGGTGATGATCACTCAGGTCGGCGAGTTTCGCGCCATGTTCATCACCAGCGCGGTGCTGACCCTGCTGCTTCTGGCCCTGCGGCAATGGCGCCACGCGGTATTCGCCGGGGCGACCCTGATGTGCACCGCCCTGGCCAATACCGGCAGCAAATGGTTTTTCGCCCGCCTGCGGCCTGAAGTCCTGAGCGATCCACTCACCAGCTACAGCATGCCCAGCGGCCACGCCTCGGGTTCCTTTGCGCTGTTCCTGACCCTGGCGGTATTGGCCGGACGCGGCCAGCCGCCCAGGATGCGCCTGACCTGGCTACTGCTGGGTTGCCTGCCGGCGGCCTCGATTGCCGTGTCGCGGGTGTACCTGGGGGCTCACTGGCCCAGCGACATCCTCGCCGGCGCGATGCTCGCGACCTGCGTCTGCGCCGCCAGCCTGACCCTGATTCAATGGCAGGCTCCGCTCAAGCCGATGCCGGCCCGGGCCTGGTGGATAGTGCTGCCGGTGATGCTGCTGATGTGCGGTTTCATGGCCACCCGACACCTGCCCCATGCCCTGTTGCGCTACGCCTATTAATGAATCCGGGCCCCAGCTGCAGCGGCCGGTGCAGGTGCCGGCTCAGGCGAACAGTTCGCCCTGCAGCTCGTCCAGCAATTGCTGGATGGCATCCAGGCGCTGGCGCGGGTCATCCAGTTGCAGCAGGTCGATCTTGTCCTGCTCGGAGAAGGGCAGCAGGTAGGCCAGTTGATTGGCCAGGGACAATTGCCCCTCGGCCTCGCTGCCCATGTCCAGAGCCTCCACCATCGGATGCTCGGCCAAGGCCTTGAGCAGGGCGATCAGGTCGGCGTCCTCGTCTTGCAGCGGCTGCTCGCTGGCCTCTTGCAGCCACTGGACCTGGGCCACGGTCAATTGGTCCTTCTGCACCTCACTGCTGAGCACGCGAAAACGCCGGCCGCCCTTGACCCTGATGCCCAGCAATCCATTGTCCTGCTGGTGGAAATCGGTGATCAGCGCCTCACAGCCCACCAGGGCATAGCCGGGCGCTGCTGGGCCGACCTCCTCGCCCTCAAGGATGCACACCACGCCGAAACCGCAGCCCTGCTTCATGCAGCGGCCGATCATGTCCAGGTAGCGCGCCTCGAAAATCTGCAGATCGAGGATGCAGTCGGGGAACAACACGGTATTCAGCGGAAACAGCGCCAGGCTCATACACCCATCCTTAAACCAGCAAAGACACCGCCAACGGCAGCAACACCGCCGTGGCCACGCCCATCAGACTCATCGCCAGCGCCGCAAAGGCGCCGCATTCCTCACTTTCCTGCAACGCCACCGAAGTGCCCACGGCGTGGGCGGTCATGCCCAGCGCCATGCCCCGCGCCTCGGGACCATGCACCCCCAGACGATCGAGAATCGCCGGGCCGAAGATTGCCCCGATCACCCCGGTGATCAGCACGAACACCGCCGCCAATGCCGCCACCCCGCCGATCTGTTCGGCCACCAGCATGGCGATGGGTGAAGTCACCGACTTGGGCGCCATGGTCATCAAGATCATGTGCTCGGCGCCAAACCACCCTGCCAGGATCACCCCCAGACTCGTGGCCAGCACCCCACCCACCACCAGCGTAGTGAAGATTGGCCAGAACAATTGGCGAATGCGCCGCAGATTGAGATACAGCGGCACCGCCAGGGCCACCGTGGCCGGGCCCAGCAGAATGCTCAGGATCTCGGTGCTCTTGCGGTACTCGGCGTAGCTCAGGCCGCAGCCGAGCAACACTCCGATTACCAGCAGCATGGACACCAGCACCGGCTGCAGGAACATCCAGCGAGTCTTCTCGAAAGCCGCCAGCACCAGTTGATAGGCCCCCAGGGTGATGCCGATGCCGAACAGGGGATGATGAATCACGGCCGCCCAGGCACCTTGCCAATCGAGGGTCATTGGCTGTCCTCCCGACGGGCCTGGCGCTTGACCAGGCGCTGCATCAGCACGCCGACAAAGGCCATGGAAATGATCAGCGACAACACCAGCGCGCCACTGATGGCCCAGAAGTCCGCGGCGATATCCCGGGCATAGACCATCACGCCCACCGCAGGCGGCACCAGCAGCAGCGGCAGGTAACGCAACAGGCTGCTGGCCGCCAGGCTCAACGGCTCCCCCACTTCACCGCGCAACACCAGGAAAACCAGGAGCAGCAACAAGCCGATGATGGGGCCGGGCAGCACGGGCAACAGCAGGTGATTGAGCGCCGTGCCGAGCAATTGGAACAGCACCAGCCATGTCAAACCGCGTAACAACATACCGCCTCTCCAGCCAGATCCCGTCGCGCATTATAAGCACGCAGGCGCTATGAACCGGCATTCGCCAAAAGCATGGATGTTTACCGGGAAGGATCGCCATGATGATCTAAAGTGGATGTTTCGGAGCGCAAAGTACTGCGTCCAATACTAAAAAAACGTTGATCCAAGGAGAGTCTCAATGCCCTATGTTCCTGTTGCAGAGCTCAAAGATTATGTCGGGAAGGAACTCGGACGCTCCCAGTGGTTCACCATCGACCAGGAGCGCATCAACCTGTTTGCCGAAGCCACCGGCGACTTCCAGTTCATTCACGTCGATCCGGTCAAGGCGGCAAAAACTCCGTTTGGCACCACCATCGCCCACGGTTTCCTGACCCTGTCGCTGATCCCCAAACTGATGGAAGACATCCTCGTGCTGCCCGAAGGCCTGAAGATGGTGGTCAACTATGGCCTGGACAGCGTGCGCTTCATCCAGCCGGTGAAAGTCGACTCCAAGGTAAGGCTCAAGGTCGAACTGACCGAGGTCACCGAGAAAAAGCCCGGCCAGTGGCTGCTCAAGGCCACCGCCACCCTGGAGATCGACGGCGAGGAAAAACCCGCCTACATCGCCGAGCCCCTGTCGCTCTGTTTCGTCTGAAACCTTGCCGATGCGAAACAGCTCACGCTGTTTCGCTCAACCTCTCTATATATAAGTCACACCGCTGCGGCATACTCGGTCCCCTAATTATCCGGAACCCGTTATGCGCCCACTTGTACCCCTGGTCTTGACCCTTTTGCTCAGCGCTTGCGGAGACGGCGAATCGCTGTTGCCGCCCGATGCCCGACTGCCCGACGGCGGGCGCTATCGCGGTGACCTGGTCAATGGCCTGCTCCAGGGACAGGGACGCATCGACTACCCCAACGGCAGTTGGTACGCCGGCCAGTTCGACAAGGGCCAATGGCACGGCCAGGGGGAATGGCACGGCAGCAATGGCGAGGTCTATCGCGGCCAGTTCCAGCAGGGCCTGTTCCATGGCCAAGGCACCCTGACCACCAAGGACAGCAGTTACAGCGGCGGCTTCAAGCTCGGCCGCCGGGACGGCGAAGGCACCCTCAAAGAAAACGGCATGACCTATCGCGGCGAGTTCAAGGCCGACCTGTACTCGGGCCTGGGCCGCCTGGAGCTGGAAGACGGCAGCCAGTATCAGGGACAGTTCGCCAAGGGCAAGCCCAACGGCGAGGGCCAGCGCAGCGATGGCAACGGCAACCAGTTCACCGGCCACTTCGTCAACGGCCAGCTGGAGGGCAACGGCACCTTCAACAGCGCCGAAGGCGACATCTATGTCGGCGGCTTCAAACACAACCAGCTCAATGGCAAAGGTCGTTACGAAAACTCCGACGGCGACGTGTGGATCGGTCAATTCAAGGAAGGCGCCCTGGGCGGCAAGGGCGAGTTGATCGGTGCCGACGGCAGCCACTACATCGGCGGCTTCAGCGACTGGCGCTTCAGCGGCGAGGGACGCCTCAACCTCAGTGACGGCAGCTTCTACATCGGCGGCTTCGACAGCGACAACTATCAAGGCCGTGGCGTGCTGGTACTGCGCGATGGCAGCGTGCAAAGCGGCGTGTGGAACAACGGCCTGCGAGTTCGCGACGCCGACGGCAAGCTCTTGCCCGACCCACTGGAAAGCGCCCTGCTGGTCCAGGGCCACTTGCTGCAGGAAGCCCTGGACGGGGTGCCCGCCTCCACCCCAGGCATCAAGCTCTACAGCCTGACCCTGGCCGGCGACGGCAAGCAGAGCGTGTTCCTGCGTGAAGCCGACTACGTCAGCAACATGCTCGCCAGTCGCTTCGGCGCCTATGGCCAGATCCGCCTGGTGAACCACCGCGACCACCTGACGAGCCGGCCGATGGCCACCCGGGAAAACCTGCGCCGCGCCGCCCAGACCCTGGCCGAACGCAGCAGCCCCGACGACCTGGTGTTCATCTACCTCACCAGCCACGGCACCAGCGAGCACGAACTGGTGCTGGATCAACCACGCCTGGAACTGGCCGACCTGCCCGCCGATGAGCTGGCCAGCGTCCTGGCCCCATTGAAAAATCGCGACAAAATCATCGTCATATCATCCTGCTATTCCGGCGGCTTCATCCCCGCCCTGAAGGATGAGCGGACCCTGATCATGACCGCCTCCCAAGCCGACCGGGTCTCCTTCGGCTGCTCGGAAGAAGCCGACTTCACCTATTTCGGCGACGCCCTGTTCGCCCAGGCACTGAACCAGACGGACGATCTGGAGCACGCCTTCAAGCTGGCCAGGGCCACCGTCGCCGAACGCGAACAGGCAGATGGCTTCGAGGCCTCGGAACCACAGATCTGGGCCCCCAAGGGGGTCATTGCCCACTGGCAACAACTGCGTAAACAGCAGGCACGAAAAGCGCTGCAAAGTGTCTCTATAGGCAACAAGGAAGCCCAGAGCAACTAAGCTGGAACCGTATCAAGGGGGGAATGACCATGTATTTGACGCCTCAGCACATCCTGCTCGCCGGCGCCTCAGGCCTGACCGGAGAGCAACTGCTCGATCGCCTGCTCAACGAACCCACCGTGGTCCGCGTCCTGGCGCCCAGCAGACGCCCACTCAGCGAACACCCACGCCTGGAGAACCCCGTTGGCGATCCGGCGGTGTTCCTGCCGCAATTGAGCGGCAAGGTGGAAATCGCCTTTTGCTGCCTGGGCACCACCATCAAGCAGGCAGGCTCCGAAGCGGCTTTTCGCGCGGTGGACCTGGATCTGGTGGTGGCGTTCGGCAAGCGCGCCCGGGAGCTGGGGGCACGCCACCTGATAGTGGTCAGTGCACTGGGCGCCGACCCCAAGTCATCGATCTTCTACAACCGGGTCAAAGGTGAAATGGAAGAGGCCCTGAAACAGCAGGGCTGGCCCCAACTGACCATTTGCCGGCCGTCATTGCTGTTGGGGGATCGTATCGAACCGCGCCTGGGCGAGCAGCTGGCCGGGCCGCTGTCTCGACTGATCCCCGGAAAATACCGCGGCATCGAAGCCTGCCAACTGGCCCGGGCCATGTGGCGCCTGGCGCTTGAAGAGCAGAGCGGCACGCGGATCGTCGAGTCCGACGAACTGCGCAAGCTGGGTAAATGAATCGTTCGCCGGCAAGCCGCTCCTGCGCGTACCTGTAGGAGCCGGCTTGCCGGCGAAGCACTACAACCCGCCCGTCGCCTGAAACCCCACCCCCAATACCGTCAGCACCGACAGCGGCAGCAACAGGGTATCGAGCAATGCGCTGGCCGGCAGATCCACCCCAGGATAGCTCGGAGCCCCGGCGCCAAAGCGGTCCATGGCGCAGCAACCGCCCTGCATCGCATACAGGTCCAGACGCGTCCCCGAATACACCACCGGCGCACCCGGTTGCGCGGCATTCAAGGTCCGCACCGTGGCGCAGCCCGCCAGTTGCAGGACAGCCAGCAGTATCAACAGGGATTTATTCATCGCTGCTCAAATGATGCTCGCCCCAGCGCGGCAACATGTCCTGAGGAATGTTCAGCAGATTGAGAATCCGCGCCACCACGAAATCCACCAGGTCATCGATGGTCCGCGGCTGATGATAGAAGCCCGGCGACGCTGGCAGGATGGTCACCCCCATGTTGGACAGCTTGAGCATGTGCTCCAGATGAATGCTGGAGTACGGTGCCTCGCGGGGCACCAGGATCAACTGCCGGCGCTCCTTGAGGGTGACATCCGCCGCACGTTCGATCAGGTTGTTGCAGGCACCGGTGGCAATCGCCGACAAGGTGCCGGTGGAACAGGGCACCACCACCATCGCCGCCGGCGAGCCGGAGCCCGAGGCCACCGGCGACATCCAGTCTTCCTTGCCGTAGACCCGGATCTGCCCCGCCGCCGCACCGGTGTATTCGGTGAGAAAAGCCTGCATCAACTGCGGCTTGGGTGGCAGGCTGACATCGGTTTCCGTGGCCATGACCAGTTGCGCGGCCTTGGAGATCAGAAAGTGCACTTCCCGATCCTCACGCACCAGGCAATCGAGCAAGCGCAAGCCGTACTGGGCGCCAGAGGCGCCGGTCATGGCCAGGGTGATGCGTTCCGGACCGTTGCTCATTGCAGTGCCTCGGCCAGTTTGCCGTGCAGCCCGCCGAAGCCGCCGTTACTCATGATCACCACCTGGGTGCCGGGTTTGGCCTGGCTCTTCACCCGTTCGATGATGCCCTCCAGGGAGTCACTGACAATCGACGGCACCGAACACAGGGCCGCCGTGGCCGCCAGGTCCCAGCCCAGGTTGGCCGGTGCGTACCAGATCACCTGATCGGCCTGGCTGACGCTTTCCGGCAGACCATCACGATGCGCGCCGAGCTTCATGGAATTGGAGCGCGGCTCGATGATGGCGATCACCGGGGCATCGCCGACCCGCTTGCGCAGGCCATCCAGGGTGGTGGCAATGGCCGTCGGGTGGTGGGCGAAGTCGTCATAGATGGTCACGCCATGCACTTGCGCGACTTTCTCCATGCGCCGCTTCACGCTCTTGAACGCGCTCAGGCCGGCGATCCCCATGGACGGCACCACGCCGACATGACGCGCGGCGGCCAGGGTTGCCAGGGCATTGGCCACGTTGTGCTGGCCGGTCAGTTCCCACTCCACCACGCCCTGGCTCACGCCTTCGAACATCACCTCAAAGGCCGAACCGTCGGCGCTGAGCAACTTGACCTGCCACTGGCCGCCGGCACCGGTGGTCTGCACCGGGGTCCAGCAGCCCATCTCGATCACCCGCTGCAACGCCGGCTCGGTGGTGGGATGAATCACCAGGCCTTCGCTGGGAATGGTCCGCACCAGATGATGGAACTGCCGCTCGATGGCCGCCAGATCCGGGAAGATGTCCGCATGATCGAACTCAAGGTTATTGAGGATCGCGGTGCGCGGGCGGTAATGGACGAACTTCGAGCGTTTGTCGAAGAAGGCGCTGTCGTATTCATCGGCCTCGATCACGAAGAACGGCGTACCGCCCAAGCGCGCCGACACCGCGAAGTTCTGCGGCACGCCGCCGATCAGGAAGCCCGGGCTCATGCCGGCATGCTCCAGCACCCAGGCCAGCATGCTGCTGGTGGTGGTCTTGCCATGGGTGCCGGCCACTGCCAATACCCAGCGCCCCTGCAGCACATGGTCCGCCAGCCATTGCGGGCCGGACACATAGGGCAGGCCCTTGTTCAGTACATATTCCACGGCCGGATTGCCCCGGGACATGGCATTGCCGATCACCACCAGATCCGGCGCCGGGTCCAGTTGCGCAGGGTCATAGCCTTGAGTCAGTTCGATGCCCTGGGCCTGCAACTGGGTGCTCATCGGCGGATAGACGTTGGCGTCGGAGCCCGTTACGCGATGGCCCAGCTCTTTGGCCAGAACCGCCATCGACCCCATGAATGTGCCGCAGATACCGAGAATATGGATGTGCATAGTCGACCTCGAAAAACATCGGCGCAGGTTAGCCTAGAGGGCTGCAAATCGCACCCATTAGCTGAACGGGAGGTTGCCCGCCCTCGCCGGCGCCGGCACCAGGCGCGCAACCCCGTACCAGCGGCCACAGGCCGGGCTTAGCGCGCGATACCGTGCTTGCGCAGCTTTCTATAAAGAGTGTTGCGGCTGACCCCCAGTTGCTCGGCGGTGTGGGTCATGTGCCAGCGCTGCTGCTCCAGGGCTGCCAGCAACGCCACCCGCTCGGCATCGTCCAGGGGCCGCTCCTGCACCTCGGCAATCGGTTCGCTGATCGGTGCCGGGCGACTGTGGCGGATCAACGGCGGCAGGTCCTCCAGAGCAATGCGACCGTTCTCGCACAAGGCCGCCAGGGTCCGCAGCACGTTGCGCAGCTGGCGCACGTTGCCTGGCCATGAATAGCTCAGCAAGGCCTGACGCGCGCCCTCGTCCAGCACCACGGGCTGCTCGCCCGCCTCTTCGGCCAGGAGAAAGTCCAGCAACTGGGATTTGTCGCTGCGATCACGCAAGGCCGGCAAGGCGATCTCCAGGCCATTGAGCCGGTAATACAGGTCCTCGCGAAAACTGCCATCACGCACCCGCTCCAGCAGGTCCCGGTGAGTGGCACTGATGATGCGCACGTTGACGGCCTGCGGCTCACCGCCAATCGGCACCACCAGCCGATCCTCCAGCACCCGCAGCAAGCGGGTCTGCAAGGCCAGGGGCATATCGCCGATTTCATCGAGGAACAGGGTGCCGCCATCGGCCTGTTGCAACTTGCCGCGCATGCCTTCCTTGCGCGCCCCGGTAAAACTGCCACCGCGATAACCGAACAATTCGCTCTCGATCAGGCTTTCCGGGATCGCCGCGCAGTTGAGCGCGACAAACGCCTTGTCCGCCCGGGCGCTGCCCTGGTGCACCGCCTTGGCAAACGCCTCCTTGCCGGAGCCGGTCTCACCATTGATCAGCAGCGGCACATCGCGCTCGAAGACTCGCGAAGCCCGGCGAAAATCGTTCTGCAGGCCGTCATCCCCCAGGCAGATGCCTGCCGGGCGCGGCGGCGCAATGACCACCGGCGAGCGCAGCACCCGCGCCGAAGCCGGCTGCGGCTGGCCGCGCAACAAGGCGAACAGGCGCCGTCCATCCCGAGTGCGCAAAGGCCAACTGGCGCTGGCATTGATGCTGGCGCGACTGAACAACTCATCCAGGGAGCAATCGAAAAAGCTCTCTACCGGCTTGCCCAGCAAACCGCCACGAATGTGCCCCAACAAGTTCAGGGCACTCTGGTTCACCGCACAGATCCGCCCTTCGCCGTCGAACGCCAGCAAGCCCTCGCTGAACAACCCCACCGACTCCGCCTGCAGATGAAAGCGCAACAGCCACTGGTTCTCGAAATAACGCAGGAAATAGCAGCTCTCGATCATCTTCGCCGAGAGGTTGACCAGCGCCATGGTGTGGAACTGGCTCTGGCGGGAAACATCCTGGCGCGCCGAGGACACATCCAGCACCGCCAGCAACTCGCCATGGGGATCGAACACCGGGCTCGCCGAACAGGTCAGGCCGGTGTGCCGGCCGCGAAAATGCTCGTCCTGGTGAATGGTCAGCGACTGGCGCTCCACCAGGCAGGTGCCGATGCCATTGGTGCCCTCACGCGCCTCGCTCCAGTCGGCGCCGAGCCAGAGGCCCGCGCGCTCGAAGATCTTGCGCTCGCTGGGGGCGGTGATGCAGTTGAGGATCACCCCCCGGGCATCGGTCAACAGCACCGCATGCCCGGCGCCGGACAATTGCTGATGCAGGTTGGTCATCTCGGTTCCGGCAATCTGCAGCACATCCTGCAATCGCTCGCGGCTCTCCAGCAGACGCCCGTGCTCCAGCACCGTGGGCGCCATGGCCTGGGCCGGATCCAGATGATAGTCCTCAAGACAACGCAGCCAGGAACGGGCGATGGAAGGATCGCTGCCCGGGCCCTGCAGATGGGCCTTGCCCTGGGCCACGGTGAGCACCTGCTGGGCATGCCGGCTCAAGTGATTACTACTGTGCATTTCTTATTATTCTCCTGCTGCGCTGACACGCTCAGACGAAATACCGTCGCCACTGCCGGGCTGCAATCGACTACGAAGGAGGAATGCTTATCAGATTTGTCCGACAAGATTCGACACGCGAACCAGCATCCTCCAGCCGCTGCTCCATTGCAATGCCAGCCTGACCCACAGGTCACAGGTTGTGCCAATAACGTTACAAACTGTCACTTGCCCCTGTACCGAATCCGTCACAACACCGTGCCGGCGCCTGATCGAAACATCCGCAAACCCTTGATGCACATGGCTCCCACCACGCTGGCCCGACCTTTGCTCTACGCTTTACATGCGCAAAAGCGCGTCCTCCCCCATAAGCATAAAAGCCAGGAGATACCCACCATGCGTTACGCACACCCCGGTACTGAAGGCGCTATCGTTTCGTTCAAGAGCAAGTACGGTAACTACATCAACGGCGAATTCGTCGCGCCGGTCAAAGGCCAGTACTTCACCAACACTTCGCCGGTCAATGGCCAGCCGATTGCCGAATTCCCCCGCTCCACCGCCGAAGACATCGACAAGGCGCTGGACGCCGCCCATGCCGCCGCCGACGCCTGGGGCGCCACCTCGGTGCAGGCCCGCTCGCTGATCCTGCTGAAGATCGCCGACCGCATCGAACAGAACCTGGAACTGCTGGCCATCACCGAAACCTGGGACAACGGCAAGGCCGTGCGCGAAACCCTCAACGCCGACATCCCGCTGGCCGCCGACCATTTCCGCTACTTCGCCGGTTGCCTGCGGGCCCAGGAAGGCAGCGCCGCGGAAATCGACGGCAACACCGTGGCCTACCACATCCATGAACCCCTGGGCGTGGTCGGGCAGATCATCCCGTGGAACTTCCCGATCCTGATGGCCGCT
>Ga0194135_10000427_pt1 | contig 24822 bp, 32 predicted proteins | sample LitLau_LLRF_2013_FD_134024 | JGI IMG/M metagenome (GOLD analysis project Ga0194135, IMG submission 134024) | Freshwater sediment microbial communities in response to fracking from North America - Little Laurel Run_MetaG_LLRF_2013 (version 2) | ecosystem: Environmental > Aquatic > Freshwater >... | reverse complement strand
GGATGTCAATTGACGTGAAACACTCTTTGAATATAACAGGGCTTATGCCATAATGGATTCATCTCGGGTATCAACTTTTCTCATATCGATTCTTCTAATTGTTTACGGAAGTTTCAGGTACTACAATGACACATTCTATAAAAAACTTGTTTGCATTGTTGTATTCAATTTGTTTTATTGTTACAATCGATTCATTCATGTACTATAAATAGTAATTAATATTTACGAGTAATTATTATGCAATGAGAATGTCTTTTATGTCGTGTGTCAGATCACTAAATATGGAACAAGAAGCTCGAGAACGCGAAAAAGAAAAAGAATTAGCTAAGTTAACAGGGATTCCCAACAACGAAAGCAGTAAGGATTCATTTCTTTGGGGTTAGAATTATTTAAATGTGGTAGATCGTTTTATATGCATTTTTAAATGATGCCGTATGAAATGTCATGCGACTCAATCAAACCAAGAATAATGACGAAGGATGCCTTGTTCGAATTCAGCTGAACAGGCATCCCTGAATTACCTGGGCTAAATTGTTTTTAATTTACTTTAGATGTGCAAACTCTTGACACCATGCAAGCATTGTGTCTACCTTTGGGGGCTTCCATATCACTCCTCGTAATGTTTTTCTTCTTTGACTCAATGCAAATGTTATTTGCCATTTGTACTGCTGGTAAATGCAACTCAGAGCTATGTGAATGTACACTTAAGAAGACTGCTCGATTGCGATTCTTGTTACCTGAAACCTTTTTAATTTACAGTTATTGCTACGATAGCTTTGGCATTTCTTCTTCTTCCCATGTGTCAATACATAATTCGACCATGTTCATCGGGAAATAAGTAATGATAGCTCAAAAGCATCTCTAACAATTTGCACATTCTCTATTATCAGGTATTTAAATGCTAAATTTTGTTGTGGTAGGATATCGTTCGGAATCTGTGGAAGATTTACAGGAGCTGAATTGATGTCATTCTCACTTTCCATAACTATAGTATGCGTTTGGGTATTAACTGGCCATTGGCTTCTAATGGACGGTAATTTATTACAGACGATTTGCATTAATTGGACCGAGTGTATGTATAGTTTCATAGCATTGACATGTCAAATTTGAAAAATGCAGCAATGGGTATGGGCCTTTGCGTGGCTTTTATTGCCTTCGTTCGGCTTCCCAGCCTCAAAGTATCGACATTGTTACTGACTGGGCTCCTTCTTTACGATGTTTTCTGGGTGTTTTTCTCCTCGTACCTTTTCAATGCCAACGTCATGGTGAAAGTAAGTTCCATCGTTATTCAATTTAGGTGAATTCAATCGATAGGAAAGTAAAAAGCAGTATAATGTGTTTGGATGTACAGGTTGCAACCAGGCCCGCAGAAAATCCCATGGGTCTTGTTGCAAGGAAACTTCACTTAGGAGGAATGGTTCGTGAGGCTCCGAAACTTTCACTTCCGGGAAAACTTGTGTTCCCGAGCATTTACACTACCGGTCACTTCTCAATGCTTGGGCTTGGTGATATTGTAAGTGACATCGGAGACTGGTTTCCACCGATAACTAAGCCTTTCTAAAAGAATCCTTCTTCTCCATACTCTACAGGTTATGCCAGGTCTCCTGCTGTGTTTTGTATTAAGATATGACGCTTACAAAAAGTCTCAAGCAGTTCATCTGGGAGAATTAGGAGTTCCTACACCGAATCACTTAAGTAGAATTAGGTACGACTTATCAATAATTTATTGCTTTTCCAGCCGTGTCAATGCGACAAGATTGCAGTTTTTTCTTTCTAATGTCCCTTAGCTATTTCCATTGCTCTCTCATCGGATACTTCTTGGGATTACTGACAGCTACCGTATCATCAGAAGTGTTTAAGGCAGCTCAGCCTGCATTGCTCTACCTTGTCCCTTTCACACTACTACCTTTGCTAACAATGGCATACCTCAAGGTGAAAGTTCTGAACCTGATGTTGATTGGATAGGTTGACTTATATGTATTTTTTCAGGGTGACTTGAGGACAATGTGGAGTGAACCTTTCACCACTCACATTCCATCAAAGCATCAGGACGTGTGATTTGCATTTCTCATCGTTTTGCAAACAGTGATTACTATTCTAGTTCAGGCAGCTAAGACTTACGTGTATCGTGCATCACGTCTAAAAAGTATTTAATGAAGAAGGAACAAAGTAAGGACCGTATTTTACGACGATGAAAGTTTAATTCATCTGCCAAATTGTGTGTAAGTCTTGTTTCTACCTTAATACCACGGCTCTGCAGTAAATGAATCTCAAAGCGTTGCGTTGAAAAATGACAATAGCGCCGAAACGCTAGAAAGATGTGATACTTATCGAAAACTATTCGTATGTTTTCGACCATCGAACAATGTTTAAGTTACCAATCATGACTTCTTAAAACAGTTTTCTCCTGCTGTTCATTCGCGTTAGTGCTTTAGTAACGGTTGGTCAACACGCGTTTCGAACCTTCGATGTAACAATATTTTTTATCTCTGTGACTGTATAATGATTATCTAAATTATAAAAACTATACAGTGTTTTACTGTGAACAGGGAGATGTCGTATATATATATACATATTGTAATTGTGCAACTCCCGACATTCCATAGAAGTATTTCCTAGATTGTATCATCACATAATGTTTTGTCTATGGATATAATACTCTTTTGATACCTTGAATTGTTTTTAAACCGTATGATCGTCATCAATGACTGCGCTAAAGCTTTGAATTTTTAGATTTTTGTAAAAAGCTACTTACTTTGGTAACATTTATGATGAATATATGAGTTTTTACTTTGTTACATTATATAAATGACTATAAACATTATTATTGTTACAGATACGTATTTGTTTACATGATTTTTATAAAGTAGATTTAAAATACTGCTATATATCTCTGTAACAATGGAGGGGAGTAAAGTCTTGAACCATGTCACACCCGACAAACACCGATGTCTTTGTATGTGACATGGAAGGAGTTCATTCCACAAATTAATCGTCTCGTCAGCTCCTTATACACATAGTATGTGACTTTTCCTTCGTAATTCTTTGTCGAAAAACAACTAAAATACTACAATACTACTTGTTACATTTATCATCATATATATATTATACAGTTATATGTGTGTTCCTGCATTAAAAAATGCATGCAGGTATATCTGGGTGTATTTACAATTACAACACATTTAGAACTCTTATTGCTGGATAGTCTTTTGTTACGAAGGGTAGCTCTGTGGCTCTGTGTGGAACCGATTAAAGGTCCTTAATTAATTATCTATAAACTGTTCTTCATTCCCCATGTGCACCGGCATATTATTCATTTTAGTACCCATCAATTCTAGGTAGTACACAGCATACGTATCGCATGGTTCATTACTTTTCCAGTGTGTTTCTTTCGTTGTGAATAACCGAGAGCGAGAACATTAATTAGTGTGAATTCAGCTCACTCATGTGATGTAATATAAAGTCCATAGAGACCCACTCACACGTACTACACACGGCCTGCAAAAGTTACATAAAGACTTTACACACCCTTCAGAACCTCTTCGACTGCTGACTAGAGTCCTAGAGTCTCTTCTTGTATAAGTAAGTGTTCCACCTTTAGATCGGTTACATGATGATCTTTCCGATCTTTCTCATGCGTCTCTATACATCAGCAGACTCTCTTTCTCCATCCTATTTATATATGTGTATGTATGTGTGTGTGTGCTTTCAGGAGAAAGAAACAAACATTTTCGCTCTACTTTCTTTAAAGTCAAATAAAGTGTGGCAGGTGAAAGGAGGTAGGAATGGAGACGATTTCTGGATGGAGGAATGAAGATGAAGTTTGTGTGTGACACAAAAGACAGAATTAGCATGCACTCAGAATAGCATCATCATCATGTAGCTTTTCTAGCTCACCTAAAGTATACATATCCACACACATAGTAGTACACACAAGAGGCTAATGTGAATGTCATTTTACCCCTTTTTACCTGAGATGAAGAAAGTTGCTCCTTGCTCCTACTGCCACTACCACTACCACTACTACTACTATTGCTGCTGGGAGAAGAACAGGAAGGAAGGAAAGGTATACTGAAGAAGAAGAAGAAGGGAAAGTACCACACACTACCACTACCACCACCACCACTGACTTCAATGATGATGAATATGTGCAGACTACTATGTACTAAGCCTGTGTCGTCGTGTGGGTTTCTTTCGTAGGCAAGGGGTTAAACACGAGGAAGATACCTGGGTGTTGGTCTAGTCACTATCCTACACATAAAAGACTAGAACTTCGAGAGTATAGCACGGACTGGGCGGGGACTCTTCCACTTTTGCCATCATTTCGTTAATTCGGAGGACTCGTCGACCAAAAATCTCCTTGCACATCTCTTTCCTTTCCTTTCCTCTCTCTCTCTCTCTCATCTCTGTCTCTTCCTCCAGTAGAGACTCTCGTCTCAAATAAAATATAATAAATAATGAGGTCTTAATCAAAAACTGTGAGACGAGCCTGAGAACTGGTGTGGTGACTCTCTCTCTCTCAGAGAAAGTTCGGCCAAGAAACTTGCTGTCACCCTGCTGAATTTTATATACGCTAGGTTCTTACTTACTCCAATCCAAACGTACGTATAGTCATAGAGACATATACTTGGGCATAACTCGAACTCACACAGGTCTCGTCAAAATCCCTCCCTAGTACATTTCTCCCGAAGAACTTTAAAGTTTAAAAGGTTGAAGAAATAGCCAAAGAAACGAAAAAGCTTCTTCAACTTCTTCTAAACATTTTACCCCATGAAAGTGGAAGGAATTCATGAAAGGACCTCCACCACCACCTCAGCAGCAGATAAAGACAACAAGACAAGACAAGGTGGAAGAAGAAGTTGTCTTTAGTGGTGGTGGTGGTGAAAGTCGTCGGAGCAAAAAAACTGTCGATTGCTCATTTCCGTTGCTGTCAGTTAGATATGAAACAACTCTTACGTATATACATAAATATATAAATGTGTGTTATTCGAGTGATTGTTGAGAGAACATCGTACGTATAGATATATATATATTGGTAAAAAGGGTTCACTTCACAACACAGTCCTTCGTATATATTATTATTGTGTAATGACCACAGTCAATAATTCACATGACATGTCATCGTTCCCTTCGCCCACCACTCCCCATCGTCATCAATATCGTCATCATCATCGTTGCAACGAAGAACACAAGAACCACTTCTGCTGCTGCTGCTGCTGCTGCTTCTACTAAACTTGTGTTGTTGCTTCATTCGCGTTGTAAACTTTGACCACCTTCACACGAGAGAATATACAAAACCTCTCACATCATCAGAGACGACGATGATGATGGCCACCACCACCACCACCACCACACCATCAACATTCAGTCCTTTTACACACATACGCTCGGCCACTTCTTCATCATCAACTTGTTCTTCTTGGTGACTGGCAACAATAATAATAATAATAACACACACACACACAGTTAATACGCAACCACACTGCTACTGTGATTAGTATCTCTCTCTCTCTCGAATTTGTATCATCGCCTTGTAACAATTGTCTACGCGCAACACGCCCTGTCTTAAGTTTACTTTACTTTCACCGAAACTCTCATCGTCAGTTGTTGGTGGCTTTGGTCAGAACGGTGGCGACGACGACGGTGACGACGAAGGTGATGAGGTTGCTTTCTCCAAGACACTTCCATTGTTGTTGTTGTTATCATCGTGGAAGGAAGGTGGTGGACAAAACCCAAGAGTGAGAAGTGTGTGTTCTTCGCTTAAGGAAAGACTGAAAGTTTTTGAATTGTCTCTGAGGAGACACAATAAAAACAATTAGAGGATTGTGTGAAGAAACTGACGTTGCGGCAAAAGAGGTTAAGAAGGGGACCCTGTGGATTGCTGAGGGAGGGAGGGGTGATTTATTATCTCGTTGATTGTCGATTAACTGTAGAATAAAGGCAGAAGAATGGCAGACCTGGAAGCAGTACTGGCTGATGTCAGCTACTTGATGGCTATGGAGAAAAGCAAATGCACTCCAGCCGCAAGAGCTAGCAAGAAAATTATTCTTCCTGATCCGAGGTATGGTGATTATTTGTGTGAAATGCTTTTGAAGTTTTAAATAAGTCTTAAAGAGATGAAGTATTGGAAAGATTGAGTGCATTTCTTGTCCTTGTCTTTTTGGGGAACATGTGTTTGATACGACTTTAAGACGAGCCACATGTGACAATTGAAAGATGATCCTTCATAAAGCGATTAAGCTAGAATTGCATGTCCTACATCTTTTGTTACGTTAGGTATGGTCCTCGCAGGTACTATGAGGGAGGCTACAGGGGCTGCAAAAGCTAAACCGGGCGTTTTCAATTCGAGGTTCCGGATTTTCTTTTTTTATTCCAGAGTTTGCAAGCTTAGTAATCTTTTGGAAAGTGTACGGTGTAGGCTGAAAGACTGATAAGGCCTCAAAGAGGAACATCGGTTGGAATCCCTGTTTTTGTGGGGACAGGGAATTAAAAGGGTAATAATAGGATGAACCTACAACCTACGTGAACGGCAGCCTACGCAGGAAAAGTTTGTTAGCTTTGAGCAAGACTAATTATTAGAGTCTGTTTTAAAACACGAGTTTTCATGTTAATTGGAAACTATATATAAGGTTTTAGCTTGACGGTTTTGTAGGATTTTCATCTTGTGCTCGTGCATTATTTGATTAGAAAGACTTCTTTCTGGGGTTTTTAGTTTTTAGGGAGTATCACGAGCATGGGAATTGGAGGTACGTAATGTATAGTGGCAGGGTGTTGATGGTGACTTTGTGTAAGTGAGATTTGTTCTGCTTGGAAATAGTACAAGTAGGCAGGAGCAGTGCTTTCTCCGGGTGTCTCTGATTCCCCTTGGAGAAATGCATTAATTAGTTACAGGACGACCTCATTACTCAGTCAGTGAACAGAAGAAGGATGTCAAGGCATAAGATGTGTACTTTTAGGACGATGACACAACTGAGAGTTAATCATGGAATTTGTTTGCTGTGTCAATTAAAAGGCCCACGTTGTTATAGGCTGGATGTTATGCCTCATATTATTGTGTTGTTGGATAAGTATTATTTACTCCTCGATGAGCGTTTATTTGATCTGGAATGAATGTTTAACTTGACGAAATCTACTGGAATATAACCAGCTTGTTAATGAACCCAATCAAGTGATATTGGACGGACTATTATTTCTGAAAAGCCCCAAGTATGATAAACAACGTAGTTATGTATTAAATGCATTCAAGTCAAGAGTAATGAGTAATGATGAGGTTTCAGAATAAGTATTTTGTTGGAAGTACTTGTAGTACTTGGAAGTTGGAGAAGCAGGTTTTAGTGAACAACGTAATTGCATTTCAGTAAATTAGCTAAGGTTATAATACGTAGTTATAAAATAGACTTGAATGAGGAATACGCGTTGATTGTAAATTCAAAAATTGCTCGGTTGTTTGCGGATTGGAAAACCTTAAACATTTGCATAGTAGAAATGTATACGTCCAGTAAGCTCTTGTCAGTCAAAATGTCATTTTCAGAATGGAAAAAAGCTCACCGAGGTTTGAAGTCGCATTCAGTTGGAAATGTAATGAAGGATAGCGTGAATGAGTTACAATTCATTTTTTACTACTTAAAGTTTTCAGACCAACTGCATCCAACTTGGTAGAGATTTCATATGTAGGATGCGGCAATAATATGCTCCGTTCTGCATCTGAATTTACTACTCCGAAAAGATGTCTGAATATGTTTGCCAATCGAGCTAAATCGGGTCATCGTATGGCTACTTAGTTCTAGTGGTTGTAGTTGTAGAGCCCTCTGAATCAATTAATCCTGAATATCCCATATATGCGTCAAGCAGCAGTATATTCAAGAGACGTGGTGTACAATATGTGGTTGAGATTTTTGTATGTTGTTAGTACGAATTCAGAACTATCTCTTCCGCATCAATTGGCTTTTAACAAATTCTTTGCTCACTCACAATTTACTTGTCTGATGTACTTTGCTTTGCTCTTTCTCCCACAAGGCTCGTCGTGTAAGGCTCTCATAGAGCAATCTCTTTTTGTTTCGGATTCAAAAGATTACAACAAAGGCTTTTCTTTTTCATGAAAATAGACACCTATATTGAATGACGCGTTTTGTGCAATGTTGTAACCTCTTTGTCTGCAACGATTCCCCACAGAAATATATTTAGATAGTCGATATGTTTCAGCAGTCTTCCTACAAGCCCACTCAAATGTTGGTCTCAAGGGACTAGACAACCAAAATTGATTGTTCTTGGGAAATTGTTATCTATTCGATGATCATGTAGCACGAAAACTTCGTAGAACATCTTTCTTCCTCATATTTGTTCATGTGACAAGGGACAAGATTTGTGATCTCAATTATTTACCAAAATGCATCTCAATCGGCTCAATATGGCTTTTTATTGATTTTCAGTGTACGGAGCGTAATGCATAAATATTTAGAAAAGAAATCGGAAGTAAATTTTGACAAAATTTTCAATCAGAGATTGGGTAAGCTAATTATTGAATGTTCAGTGAAAAAAAAGCCTTGTTGGTGATTGAAAAATAGACTGCAGCATTTATCGTTTGCTTTGATGTTTCTTTTGGTTTCAGGTTACCTACTGTTCAAAGATTTTTGTGAGAATGTTGCCGACGAACCGATACCTCAAATAAAGTTCTACGAAGAGGTAAGCTTTTACTTTTAATGCTAAGTTTCACTCATTGTACGTTCAGGCTGTCGGTCTTACTATAGACCTACTTACCCGTGAAATTTAAAGTATGCTGTTTTTACTGATCGATTCGATAGATGTAAAGAGTTAAAAGCGCTCTCATGTTTCTTTAATTTTCTTAGATTAAGAAATTCGAGAAACTGGAATCCGTGGAAGACAGAAAGAAAGCTGCGAAGGAGATCTACGATAACTTCATTATGAAAGAACTGTTATCTCATACACATGTGAGTGGCACATTCTTTTAACCTGATATAAAAAGTTTGTTCCGTCATGAACTTGTCTGAATGTTTATAGAACTTTACTAAAGAAGCTGTAGATCATGTACAAAAACATCTAAAATGTGATGTTCCTCCAACTTTATTTGAGGTGAGTTTGTCGTGTTCTACATTTCACTCACTGACGTTAATTGGCATCTCAAATTACTGTATTTACAGCCATATATCGACGAAATATTTAATTATTTACGTGGAGAACCGTTTAGACAATTCCTTGAAAGGTACGATTGCTTGTTTTATTATCATGTGTTTACCCAAGGCAGGTCAATCAGCTGTAATTAAAATGTGGTAAAATATTTTAGTGACAAGTATACTCGCTTTTGTCAGTGGAAAAACTTGGAATTAAATATTCAGGTGCTTAATAAATCATGAAATGCTAAACCGTGTGCTCTTATAAAGCGAGCGAATTGCTATTAATGACTATGTCTTATATTACAGTTGACAATGAACGACTTCAGTGTTCACCGAATAATAGGCCGTGGAGGCTTCGGAGAGGTGTATGGGTGCAGAAAAGCAGATACAGGAAAAATGTACGCAATGAAATGTCTGGATAAGAAACGCATAAAAATGAAGCAAGGGGAAACTCTAGCTCTAAATGAAAGAATTATGCTCTCCCTTGTCAGCACTGGGGTATATAACATTTCGTTAGCTAATGTAGCCTAATCCGTTTCTAATTTTGTATTCCGTATTCCAATGATTTACATTTGCATTGAATCTTTGGTATTTTGGTCGAACAGGCGGATTGCCCATTCATTGTGTGTATGACATACGCCTTTCACACCACGGACAAACTTTGTTTTATTTTGGACCTTATGAACGGAGGTGATCTGCATTATCATTTATCACAGCACGGTGTTTTTAATGAATCCGAAATGAGGTTTTATGCTGCAGAAGTAATACTAGGCAAGTAGCTTTCTCATATTATATTAATCTGAGGAATGACATGAGTGAATTCATACAAGCTAAATGACTCGTGTGTGCTTGTTTTGTGCTCCATAGGGCTAGAACACATGCATAAACGCTACATAGTGTATCGGGATTTAAAACCAGCAAATATTCTTCTTGATGAACATGGCCATGTTAGAATATCTGACTTAGGACTAGCATGCGACTTTTCAAAGAAGAAGCCCCATGCAAGCGTGTAAGGAATTCAACCCTACCAATCCATAATGAAAGATATCTACTCACTTATGTACTTAAGTGTATGAAGTATTAATATGAAATTTTTGGTATGGTTTAAGGGGTACTCACGGATATATGGCCCCGGAAGTTCTGTCCAAAGGCACAGCATACGACTCAAGTGCAGACTGGTTCTCGTTTGGGTGTATGCTTTATAAACTTCTCAAAGGTCACAGTCCATTTAGACAACACAAGACGAAGGATAAGCATGAAATAGATAGGATGACCCTAACTATGGTACGAACTTGGTCTAGTCATTTTGTACATATAGTCTAGGGTCTTTACTTTGCAACTGGCTCTAAGAATAACAATTTGAATAGAATGTGGAGTTACCTGAGTCTTTTTCCGGGGAGTTGCGATCTCTATTAGAAGGTCTTCTTGAAAGAGATGTTGACAAGCGATTGGGTTGTCGGGGAAAAGGGTATGCTCTATAGCTACATTCAGCAATACAAGTCTCTTTGCTGAAGTGAGATTCTTAATCCGGTTTATTAATTCGTAATAGGTCGGATGAGGTGAAAGAGCATCCTTTCTTTAAAGGAATAGATTGGCAACAAGTTTACCTGCAAAAGTATCCACCTCCTTTGATCCCTCCTAGAGGTGAGGTAAACGCAGCAGATGCCTTTGATATAGGGTCTTTCGATGAAGAAGACACAAAAGGAATTAAGGTAAACTTCCTATTTCTTGTTTTTAATGAAATTTTTCAATTCAAGCCTTAAGTTATTTGTTGTACTATTTCTGTAGCTTTTGGAAACTGATCAAGAACTGTATAAGAATTTCCCTCTAGTAATATCTGAACGATGGCAAGGTGAAGTGGCTGAAACAGTTTTTGATACTATTAATGCTGAAGCAGATAAAGTCGAACAAAAGAGGAGAGCCAAGCATAAATTCAGATATGATGCTGATGAAAAAGAATCCGACTGCATTTTACACGGTTATGTGAAAAAGTTAGGTGGTCCTTTTGCCTCTGCTTGGCAAACGAGATACGCAAAGCTATATCCCAATAGGTAAAAATGCATGCTGCCATATCTAAAGACACGTCTAATCAGTTATTTATGAATTGAACTTAATTTTTGGTGAAATGTAGACTGGAACTACACCCAGATTCCGCAAGTACAAAGCCAGAATTAATATTCATGGATAATATTGAGGAAATTGTCCCAGAATTAACCACTGTGAAAAGTGAACAATCTATCGTAATAAAGACGAAAGATAGTAAAATCGTCATCACTAATTCTGTAAGAATTACACGACATGGTGAAATTTTAAAATGCTAATTTTAGCTGTGAATTGACTTCTTTGATTGATTTTTTCTTTTAGGATGAAATTGGTTTAAACGAATGGTCCATTTCTTTGAGATCCGCGCACAAGAATTCGTTAGAGCTATTAAGCAGTATGGCTCGTAAGGCAGGAAAGATTTATGGAGCCGAAATCGAGGCTAACAGTAAAAATTCCCCCGTTGTGAACCGTTCAGCGAACGGTGGTAACTAGAGCTGTCAATGAACAACTAAAAAAGACATCCTCCATGATATAAGTGTATTGGTGCATGTAAAAGTGCATTTGTTCGCCAGTCCCGATTCCCGAAGGCTTTACGGTTAATGTAATCTTATTGCAGGTCTTGAGCTCTTTGTGTTTAAACTAACTACTTACATTCGTCGTCTAATTGCATAATAGTGAGAGGTACAGCGGGTTGTAAATTATCTTTTCTCTTCCAGACGTCCCTGACAATACTTGAGTTGAACAAAGACGATTCTTAGTATGCAACTTTATTTAGTGAAGGGGCTGCCTACAGCTGCCAAAATCGCCAGTTGATAAAGAGGCATGCATTATTGATTGAACGCCAATCAATATATAGCTCATTACTATTAATTTTAAAGGGCATGATTTTGAAGATAGGTTGAGTATGAAAGACTTGCTTGAGTGACGGGAGAAGGATTCTGAGAGAATGGTATATTTCATATTGAGAATCTCTTATCTGAGTGCTAGTCAGTATGTGCCAGTCAACAATTCGTAAAACAGGGACGCACCCGTAAAACTGTGTCATTTGCGTAGCCCTAAGTTGCAATTTGCAATGCTAGAATACAAGTGTCGCACATTTCTACTGAGGACTGTAATCTTGCGATGAATTTGAATACCTAACTGTGTAGTATTATTTGTAAGCATAATGGATTTACTTGCTTCACGTACTCGCACTGATTTTTGGCAAATGTATTTGTGATTTTCGCATTCTCCTTCGCATCCATCTGAATGTGCGTAGCGTAATTTCTCTTACTTTACGTTAAATATTTTATTGTTATTTACTAATAATGGTACAAGTAATACAAAAATGCTTTGCGAATAATGTTCACTATTCACCTCACTGCTCCTTGGTCGAAAGGCTATACGAGTGGTGTTTAACTGACTCTCAACTGTACTGGTATTATTAGCTCGTGTGTTTCGAAAAAGTTAGACATGAGAAAGGAAGAGGATGGAATGTGACCCCAGCCCACCTTCTTGTGAACGCTCTGAACTGAATCCAATACGATTGCTTTGTTATGATGGCGTGGATCGGTGGATGGATTTTTTAACCTCGCTTCATAGTTTTCTCAACTGTTGCATTTATACAGAACAAATAGCTATACAAACTACCTTAGAAAATGAATTTAGTGTGATCTTCTCGGGTTTTTATTATAATGTGCCAACACAAAGACGAAATATGTATTGATCAATACAAACCTCATACATTTGAACTACCGTAATTATGGTGTGGATATATAAGGTTCTATCGTACAGCATCATCTATTCTGTAACAGCCACTGTTCAATAATAAGTAGCGACTAGGACTACCCTTAAGCTGTTTCGAAAAATATGCTAGGAACAATCAATTTATAAACCGATCGTCTTTAAGTCACTTTCCTCCAGAGTACCTACCCTCTACGTATGTATACACGCGATTAATTAAACATTGCTACTGATTTCTTTAGTCACTTTTAAGCTGCTCTATTCGTATGTCTACAATTAGCATTCCGTTTTGAATTAACCCACCGTTAAGTGACTTTACTAGTGGCCATTTTAGTCCAGACAGCCTGAGCATTTTCGCTTTCGTTTCTTATACATATTAAGATGACCTGTATTATGTAAAGTCAGAATCGAATCCAAAGGATTGCGTAAAATCTTTATCTTCTGCAAGATTTCAATGAAATCTATGAAATGTGCACACACCTCACCTGCTTCCCATTCAAGATTGCAACGACGATTAAATATAGGACACACACAAGACTTAAGTCTACTTTCGTAATTTAATCTCCTGTTGTTAAATACAGTTTACGGATGCAAACATTACGTTAAATAAGAAAATTAGTTGTAGAGGGACTTAATTTGACGCCAAACAACAACTCTGTATATGCAATTTTTGTGACCCTAAGGTTACGCGTGTATAACATTGAAATAAGGTCTCCTCAACCACGGGGAGCTTCGTCGTCGTTTATGATTCTGGTTATATAATTATTCTGATCGATTACTAATAATAATACCAGTCATCATTGTTATATTAAGAATTCGTACATAAATCCTTTAATAAAATGTTTAACAATGAACGTTTTTAATAAAAAGATTGCAATGATGTTAATACAAATTCACGTGTTTCAAATCTCAAAGCAATTCCATTTTTGAGCCTCTGCTTACAGCAGCTTATCTGTACGCGAATCATACAATTCGGTCTCACACCTTACCATCATCTTTCCTTCTCCAAATAACTGATCGATCATTCATCATGCATGAAAACAAAACATAAATCTCGTGTATTAATACACGCCTGCTATAATGTGCACAATCCAAACACAAGTCTCGGAGGTCGGAGGTGTCAAGATGCCAATCATCCAGCCAGACAAGCAGACACGTCGAGTGGAATACAAAATACAAACGAAAGAGATGATGAGACAGGAATAATAAAATCTGCTTCATGTTCATTGCATTTTATTTGCATCTCGTCCTACCGCCGCATATCGCTCATGCCATGCCATTAAAACAATTGGGTCATCAAAAATTACCACATACGTCCGACATCATATTCACTTATAGAGGAAATCTGGAAAAGTTTTTCTCCTTGATGAAGCTTATTATTAATACCAAACTATATATGAACTCACTGCTAACTCGACACTACTGCCTCTCCTGCTGCATAGCCATATCCCTTCTTCTTTCTAATAATTATATGGTTGTTGTCTGTTGTCTCAATGAAATTCCACCCGGTCTTCCAATTTGATTCAATTTCCCTTTTTGTCATGATTGCGTTATATTTGTGTTTTCCATATCAAGATTTAATGAAAGAAAAGTTAGGCATTCCAACCAAACCACCATTTATAAACTTTCTTTGCTTTATTCAACAATTTCAATAGATCTCTACATTGCTACCAAAAGAGACAACTGAAGATTCATCCATACGAATCTTCGTGTCACACACTAGTTATCATGATCATTTCATTATGAATCTCATTTGATATGAGAGACAGAGAGCATTTCATACAGATTCCTCCGAGATTCCTCATCTATATAAAATAATACAAAGAGCCACAGTCGTCGAGATATTATCATTGATAAGATTCATATGCTTCCGAATTCATACATTAACTTATTAACTTTATAGATTACATTTACTCGGAACTTTTCTTATTATATTATTGTTGCCCACATTTATCATTCTTCTAGTGGTCAAAACCACATTTGTATTATGTTGTTAGAGTTATCTCATGATACCTGATGATAACAAAGAATATATTATATATATTTGTATACATACATAAGTTCGATCAATAGATGTTGAACAAAGTCTTGATGTTTGGCTTCCTTCTAGTCGTCGTCGGTCTATCGTCGTCGGTGGTGAACGACGAGAGAGGGTTTGACAGACGGAAAGTGGGTCTCTCTCCTTCTTTAATATTATTAATATTGCTCTGCCTTCACCTCTCCTGCCTTTAATACACTTACACACACAAGAACAACAACTGTTTTCTAGCTCCTTGTGACGAGTTGTGTGTGTGTGTGTGCCCAACCATATTATTATTATTATTATTATTACTTAATGATCATATTATTGTATTATCGTATATATGTACCTTTGATTAGGTTCATTTTCCTATGAAGAAAACACATTAATTTGTACTCACGTTCATCACACACACGGACACACGCACTCCCGAATTAAAAGTCGGTTGTGGTAGGTGTGTTTTTATTCCTGGACCTGGTTGTGTTGTTGTTGTGGTGGTGGTGGAAATAATAATAATTGGCGAAGGTACGACACCACCGACTTTTCGTGGATGAACCAGCATTATCATCATCATCATCACATTCTCATCTTCAGGACACAAGGTAAACAACCGAAGTTACATTTGTAGTAGTACGGGTCAGTTGCACTTTACCTTCTCCGAAGAAGGAAGTCGGTGTTTTCATCTTCAGTAGCTCCGCCGACAGCTTCCTTGAGTAGTAATTCGCATTCATTTGAAACTTAAGGGGAAGATTAAAAGTGTATTCAAAATTTAGTGGAGGGTAGTAAGGAGAGTTTGAGTTGAAGGGGATTTCAAAAGTATTTAGTTAGTAGTTAGTAGTAGTAGTAGGTATTTTGAGAAGGAAGGGGGGTGTAGTGGAGATCTCGGTAAAATGTCGATGGAAAGTCTGGCTAAGTGTTTTTCAACACTAATGGTTAGTACAAATAATGGTGGGGGAGTGGTGGTGGTGGTGGTGGTGGTGTTTGAAAAGAATAATAATTAAGGGAATTAAGGAAGTGTTAGATTCATTTTCATTAATGGTGGTTTTTATTTCGCAGGAGCTGAAGGATCTGGAAGAAACGATTGCTGCAATGTTTGAAGGCTCATCTTCGTCTGCTTCTGCAATGTCCGGAGAGAAAAACATGGAGGTATATGGAGTAAAATGGAAATACTAGTTAAAGTAGTTTGGTTTGCATTATTGAGTGTATTTGTGAATTTTACATTATTGACACCTTTTGTGAACAGACTTTGGTGGAGATATTCAGATGTTTCATCTGTATGGAGAAGTTGAGGGATGCTCGAATGTGTCCAAGATGCTCCAAGTTGTGCTGTTATGGGTGTATCCGACGGTGGTTGATGGAGACGAGACCTCAGTGTCCTCATTGTCGAGCTTCGCTTCATCTTCATGAACTTGTCAATTGTCGGTGGGCTGAGGAAGTTACGCAGCAGTTGGATTCTTTGCAGCAGAGTCAGCCGAAAAGGAAAAATGGTTCGAGCTCAGCTTTATCACTAATTGAAACTGATATGGATTCTGAACGGTGAGTGTTTAGATTTGTTGTGTGCGGTTGTGTCAAGATTTGTTTAAATCTGTAAATTAATAATATTGATTCTTGGGTCTCCTAATTGTTCACAGCTGTAGCACGCACTTACGGGAGGAACTTTCTGTATACTGTGACACTTGCAAATGTTGCATTTGTCATGAATGCGCTTTGTGGTGCTCTTCTCACGCATCACACGTGTTCTTTCCGTTGGATGAGGTGTATGCAAGACATTGCCAGCAAATCAAGGAACAAGTTACGCGTCTTCGAAGGAAGTTCATGGAGATGCTTGGAACAGTTCAAGACATGGAGAAAAATATTGACTCTATTCGCACTGCCAAAGATCAAAAAGTGAAAGAAATTCGAAATGCTGTGGAACTGATGATTGCAAGGTAAGGAATTTGTGTCTTAAGAAATACTTAATACTGTCAAAGATGCTTCTGTTTGTAATTGTAAGGATTTTAATCCTTAATTAGATTGGATTCTCAACTAAAGAACAAGTTAATGACTTTGGTGAGTCAGAAAGGAGCTGTTACTCGTAAATCTGAAGAGATCGAAGGCTTATTAAGAGAGGTAAAGACATGTAATTAATTCTCTCTAATGCGACTACACTTGCTTACTGTGCTTTTTAAATGTAATATTCTAGATTGAAGTCAAACTCAACAGTGGCGGAAAAAGTGAATTGATCAAGCACAGCAGTAGATTAATGAAAATGATCCAAGACTCAATCAACCAGTCAACGTTTACAATGCCCCCTGTTCTGGCAGATTTTCAGAGGTTTGTTTTTATAATGACATGGTTGATAAATAATTTTTACTATTGCAAGCATTTCTTATGAAATTCTTAGTGAACTTGTGCCGAGCTATGAAAGTGTCACTTACACAGTCAACAAATTCAGTCAATTGAGAGCAAAGGCTGATCCTTTTTATACGGATCCTTTAAAGATGAATGGACTTTCATGGCGGTTGAAAATCTACCCAGATGGAAATGGTGTAGTGAGAGGGACATATCTTTCCGTCTTTCTAGAACTGACCAGTGGCCCCCCAGAGCAAGCTAAGTAAGAAGCTACTGTAGGAGTATTTAGAATGATAAAGTACAAGAAATATTTGATATTAATATAAATATATTCCCCTATTTTATTAGATATGAGTACCGCATCGAAATGATCTATCAACTTGCAAACGATCCATCTAAAAATATGAGCCGAGAGTTCGCTTCTGACTTTGAGATAAGCGAATGTTGGGGATACAATAGATTCTTCCGTCTTGATCTACTTGAAAGTGATGGCTATCTAGATCCAATCAATGATACAATCAAGCTTCGGTTTGTAGCAGTTTTTAAAATTATCGCTTCCGTTAAGAATTCAATTAGATTGTTAATATGAATATTTTTTATTCAACAGATTTGATGTGCGCAACCCAACCTATCATCAAAAGTGTAAAGATCAACAGTGGTACATCAATCAGCTGCTCAACACAAATTCTCAACAAGCAATGAAGATAGCAGAACTTAGTAGTCGCATTCGATCTTTGGAGACCGAGTTGCAAACTCCCATGGATGATATGAATTCCATGGCTAGCAGCACAGTAGCTGCTGGTGCTACTGTTGATGAAAGTGACGGGGAATGCACAGCAGTTCGCAACATTTCGCCTAATTGTTCTCAACAGCTTCTGAATTTGGACGACACTTTGGAGACTTTAGATGACTCGGATGAAAACGCGTCTGAAAATGGGTCCGAGGGCTCTGAGGTAAGACCTTAATATTGTGACATTGTGAGATTGTATGAAAATAAATTACTGTGAATGGGATCGTCTACTATACAGGCTGAGCAAGACAGTAAAAGTGTTCGAGACAGCGAGGTTGCAGACGAAAATGACGTGGATAACGAAAACGTGGAAGGTGACTTAAACGATACGAGCGATCTTGAGAGGGAAATATCGTCTTTGTTTCTCAGCAACTCTGAACACTCTCCATGAACAAGGCTTCGTTACTAATTTCGTATTTGCGAGCATTTAATGATAAGTGGAAGTATTTTTTATAAATTAAAGGTCAATGCAATAACATTTGTACTAATAAATTGAGTGAAGTGAAGTGATTTAAGACTATTGCGAATTCTAGTTTTAGACGAAAGCATCGGTTTCTTTATTCTTTAAGTAGAAGCATCACCGTAGTATAAACACACAAAAGGCCTTTGATTGCAGATTACAACACCATGGAGCATCCGTAATAATATATTATTACTGTATTACAAGCATTTCCTTAATATAAACAAAGCTTTTGATTGCAGTTTGATTCTACATACTAATATAAGAGCTTAAGTTTCTGTACTTGTATCTATAAAAGCATCATAATAGTAATACTAAAGTTAAGGCATTTCGCGACTCTCACTCATCTTGGGGTACAGGCACAGAATCGACAGACCCCGGTACACTATCTTCGGGCACTACTGCATTAAATTCCTTGGAGTCCGCTGAATGAGTATTAACGTTAACGTTCAAATCCGTTTCGATCTCAGGCACAATATCATGTGTTAAAGGAGTAGTTATGTTCTTTTCGGGTGCATGTGAAGCATCATCAGCAATTGATTCAGTTCCTTGTGCAACATCTTGGAATAAATCCACTAGGTCGTTGACTGGTGGAATCGAAATATCTTGAGTTTGTTGGGCAGGCTCTTTTGATGGGGTAACTGTAACATCATCGGAAAGTTCGAGTAATGGAGCATTATCTTGAGCTTCCGTTTGGATTACTGACACAGCTTCATGTGTTACATTCTCCAGAATGTTTCCTTCGGGTGCAGGTGGATTATCATTGGATTTATCTCCAGGTACATCATGGAATAAATCCACAAGGTCATTAAGAGCTGGAGTGGTAACATTTAGAGTTACTGGGGACAGTTCACTTGCTGTGGCCACAGGAAAAGGAACATCATCGGAAGCTTCGATTAATGGGGCATTGTCTTCAGCGTTCGTTTGGGATACTGATACAGTTTCGTGTGTTACAGTTGCATATTCTTTCTCCTGAGATAACAATTGGTCAACTACATTGTCATTCGACTGGTTCGACTTCGTTTCTTCTACTCTATCTTTCGGTTCAGGTGCCTCAGCATCGACGTTTGATGACTCTGCTACATTTTCATTTGATGCTGGTACTGCTGGACCATCATTCGATGCCGACACCGATTCATTGTTATTCAATACTGGTACTTGCGCTTTAATTTTAGATACAGGGACTTTCACACTACCCTTCGGTACTGGTGCGGATGCTGTACTCTTTGATACAGGGGCTCTTGCAACACCCTTCCCTATTGGTGCTGGTGCTTTACCCTTGGCTAACGGAACTCTCATACTATCCTTGGATATAGGAAGCTTATCCTTGGCAGGCGGGACCTGTGCACTCCGAACAGTGGTTTTAGTTGGTGGTACTGGTGCAGTTCGGGTTGGTCTAGGACCAGCGGTAACTGTTGGTATGGGCTTAACGAGTCGTTCATTTTTCACAGGAAGTTTTGGTGCTGAAGCACTTCCAGCTGCAGGTTGAAGTTTTGCATCTGCAGGCTTAGTAGCCCCTACACCTGCTGGTACTGGTTTCATCGCTGGGGACCTGGTAGTACCAGCTGGTTTACTAGCTGGAGACTTGACGGGGGCCGTAGCGGATGGTTTGCTTGCTGGGGACCTAACTAGCCCTGGCTTGGTTTCTGGTTTACTAGTTGCAGTCGCAGCTGACTTTGGAACTGAACTCGCGTTGGTGCTCGCCGCCTCTTTTCTAACCAAAGTTCGTTGAGCTCCATTAGTCAGCGGGGCCTTGGTAATAGTTGAGGAAGGTAGTTTGGACTTCACTCCAAGAAGTGGTTTAGAGTCTTTTAAAGGCTGAGCTTTTGGGGCAGGAGCAGCTCTCACAATCGGTTTGGTCGAGGGTAGTACCTCAATTTTCTTAGCAACGGTAGTTAATGGCCTTTTCGTCAATGTTGAAGTGGCTGTAAGAGGAGCCTTTCGAATAGGTGACTTAGTTTCTGTGCTCTTTGGCGCCGCACTTGATGTTCCCGGCTTAATAGTCTGACCTGTCTTAGACACAGTCAGCAGCTTTGGGGAGGATGACGCTAGCTTCTTCAATGGTGATGTACCGGGTTTCTTCGGTGGCGAAGCAGCGGGCTCCTTGGGTGCTGATACCGCAGGCTCCTCTGGTGGGATTACAGGGGACACCTCAGGTGGCGAGACAGGAAGCTCCTCAGGTGCTGATAATGAAGCTGGCTGCTTAGGTGGCGAAGAAATGGTTTCTTGGAGTGACGGCTCTGGCTGGTCTGCAGATTCCACCGGAGTACTTCCAGGCTCACATATCAATTCGTTATAGACTTGGGCATCATTATCATTTGCCATCCGGGCTTCCACGATTGACTTCAATCTGTTCAGGTTCTGTAGACTAACAACAATGATGCTCACATTGTCGCTCGAATCTCTTTTCTTCGCCTCAAAGGCCAGATTACGAGCACAATCCTGCATATCTGCAATGGTACACATTAATTAAGCTCCATTGTGGCGACAGTTAATAGTATCTTCACTCACTTATGAACTTACCACTGCCAACTATCATCTTATCAATTGAATCGCGAACCTCTTCCGCAGAACATACATCCCATAATCCATCGCTCGCCAAAACTAGAAACTCTGATTCGATCATTTCCAAGTCGATTTCGAGAACGTCGGGCACTCCCGATATATACGTCTTGAAGTCCGTATCCCCTGATATTGGCAAATAGAAACCGTTAACCCCCAAATAAACTAATACACAATACGCAAACAACAGGTCAAGTTGGAATTAGGGTTTACCTAGAGATCTAGACACGGCCAAATTCCCATTAACTCTATATATTTGATTCATTAAAATGACCTCCCCTCCTTCAGTCTCAATACGTTTTCTTTCATCCTTTAAAACAGACGACAGTTAGTATAAATTCAATCTTAAAACAGAACACACGGATAATAGAGGAAATTTACGGCATTGGTCTCACCTCACGTTCAGGTTTATGCGGGTTAACAAGATCATTTATCTTATTATTGTGGTACAAAACTGCTCTGGAATCTCCAAGCCAGGCTACATACAGCATTTTACCTCTAATGACAGCAGTAACGACCGTGCTACCACTTCGGATTTGCTCTGTTTTGGCTTTTTCACAGAACATTCGGTCTACTGCCAAGAAGGATTCAACTATTGCTTCTCGGGGATCTGATATTTTTTTCATATTTTGGATGAAAGCTTGGTGGAGCTGAGCAGCCCCATAAACAGCTGCTTCCGCACCATTGTGACCATCAAACACGCCGAAGTAACTATCAGGCTCCTGAACCTAAACAAGTCCGAAGTTGATTTGATTTAGTCCAGTGCTATACATTGTAATGCTTAAACATATTGATTTCAAATTACCCCAAATACTGAGTTCAGCGATGGGTAAACGACAACACGGTCTTCGTTGGTCCTGCGTTGATTTTTCATGGAGAAATATGAAACCCCATGAATAACCGGTGCGCTGTTGTTGGAATCAACTTCATCAGCAATAGCAAGCCCATTCATATGTGCGGCTAAAATTGAATCGTCACTAGCAGCCTGGTTTTCTTTGTTCATTTTCACAGACTCTTTTAGACCTACTAGCACGCTATCAGTAATCTGTACCACCGCCTGCATCAATTTTAACGGCTCATTTGGGTTCCCTAAGCACCATAAAATGCAATTCAATTAAATGTCTCATAACAAGAAATCTCAAACCGTTCATATCGTACCATTCATCGAAAATCCCAACTTTTCTCCAATTGCTGAAGATCCATTATTGTTTGCTACGGTTAAATCATCATCAGTAGCTAACTCAGTTCGAACTAGTGTCAGAACTTTCTGAAGCAGCTTTGCTGGGCACTCACTGCAAATCATAATATCAAAAAAAAATCATGAATAACAGTGAATAATGATGAAAAAATCAAAACCTATAAGAAACTCTCAAATAAATTACCGGCTGTTCAAATACTCCATGGCCCACTGCATGGACTGGCCAAAGAGCTCCACCTCATTGATAGACCCTTTATAAACTTTTATAGGCACCGGGTCATTCGCAAGGTCTGTGGCAATGTAATTTTCCAGGTACTCCTGGATATCTTTGGATGCCATCTTGGACGACTTTACAGTCTAAAAATCCAACCAAAACTTCAATAATAACACATATTACATCAAAACAACAACTGTCTCTTCCACCCTGAGTCTCAATTCACATTGATATCAACAAGTGGTGGTGGTGAGTGAAGAGCATTTCCTGCTAGCCACAGCGTACTATCCTACAACTAACTTAATAGCAGTAGCTACTTACTACTCTCATGAGACTCTACTCAAATATTACTACTTCTGTTCTGCTAAAACTCTACGCTTGTCTCTCTCTCTCTCTCTCTCTCTCAGCACAGCCCAACTCGTCTTGTGACTAGCCCAACAGTATGAATGAACAATCTCCTACTAGTGTACTGTACACATCAACAAGCCACATGCGAAAGAAAACCGGTCGGATGCGCAACAACGAGTAGATGACAAATAGAGAGCACATGAAATTCGATGACTGATAGATGATGAATTAATTACCTAGATTATTATTATAGTACGGGGAGTTGTTTACTTTGGAGAAGGAGAGTTAGAGGTGACGGCGAAGATGATTTAGTAGGAAGGCAGTGAGTGCGGAGGAGGAAGGAAGGCGAGAGGGACCCGCGGGTGATTCAAATGATAGTGAACACGAATGCTCACTCACCCCGGCATAGCCGGACATTCATCCTCCTCGAGAGATGATGATGACTCACCCCGAGAGAACGAGGAACCCTCCTCCGTCCTCTTCTCTCTTTTCCATATTCGCCTCCTTTGCATCATTCCCTTCCTTCATTTCCCTTTCATTTTGCATTCTCCAAACACAGTAATAAATGCTAATGATTATCAACAACACAGATAACATCTTATACTACAAGTACTACACTACTTGTCATGAAAGAGACTGGAAACAAAACAATTAGTTGTGGAGGTTTAACCGCCGTTTAGGGCCAGCCGGCTTTCAAGACAGATTTTATGCTCCTTGTTGTGTGAAGATGAATGAATGCAAAACAAGGGATGGGCCCTCCTCGTCATATAAAGCGCCATTAAGTTTATATGCTTATCAGGGTGACTTGATGGCAGAGAGAATGAATGATAACAATAAATGGTGGTAGAACTTCTAACCGCCGTTTTTATGCAGCCACCCGGCTTTTCAGAAAATCTCTTATTTTAGTGCAAAAATATGAATAAATGCGGAACAAAAGATGGGGCCTATGATGAAATACCCTTCATTTCTTCATGCTTATCAAGGTGGCCTATCTAGAGTGTAGTATGATAAGCCCCTGAGACTAAAATTTCAGCTTTAACAGGCTCGCCGAAATGTACCTCTACTTATACTACTACGATATTTTCATCCTCCTACGCAGCAGCAGCGCCCGCCGCAGCAGCAGCATGGAATGGACCTTTTCCACAAGCGCCCTTAATTTCATGCTTATCTACTTCCTCATGCGTCATGATTCATGACCTACGATATGATAACCTCGATGACTAATAGATAAAGCCTCACCTACGAACGTGAATTTTCACCCTCGTACGCAGCGGCGACGGTGAGAACTACAAACCGTCAACAAGTGAGAGTGAAAATCTCGGCAAAAAGCGCTCACCCCCACAAAATTCTACATATTTTCACGCTTCCCCCACTGCCCCCAGCCCAACCACCCATGGTCCTTATCAGTAGATAAGAGAAAGATAACTTACCAGTCCAAAAGACAGCGACGACTCGAGGGAAGATAAGCGGATGAAAGAAGTTGTTTCGTCGAGGAAATCAAAATGGGAGAAAAAGAGCACTTGTGTCCGTGAAGGAAGGCGAGGAAGAAGTGAGGAAGAAAAGCTGACTGCTCGAGCAGAACTGACTCCACTCCACCGTCCTCGTCCTCACCACCACCACCACCACCGCACCGGCTTTCTTACACCGGGAAACGAAATTCGGTGGTGCTCTATGACTTCCTCTTCTCAGAATACCCGCCTCCCGATCCACCACCACCGAATATGCCCGCATTGCCCTGTCAGAACCACCACCTCTTCTGCCACCCGTCTTGCAAAGTCCTGGTATTTAAAGTTGTGCAATTTACTAGTAAAGAATGATAGAATGATGAATGAAAGTGATGATGATGATGAGACTCATTATTAATCGAGATAAGATTACTAGGAATGAAATCTCAGAGATAGTAAAAGTAGTCAGAGTGCGTCTATCTGTACTATAGTAGACAAGAACTATATTATGCACATATACATACATGAATATAATATGACTATTAAGTAGAAGTATAT
>Ga0194135_10000426_pt1 | contig 24827 bp, 20 predicted proteins | sample LitLau_LLRF_2013_FD_134024 | JGI IMG/M metagenome (GOLD analysis project Ga0194135, IMG submission 134024) | Freshwater sediment microbial communities in response to fracking from North America - Little Laurel Run_MetaG_LLRF_2013 (version 2) | ecosystem: Environmental > Aquatic > Freshwater >... | reverse complement strand
CATTGTGGGGGAAGAAGTTTGATTAGAAATGGATTAATCAAGTCAGTTTCCAATCTTTTTTGTGCTAAGCCACATACAAATAAATCCAATTTGATAATAGACTGAGATAATACAAATAATAATCAATACCTTGGAACTGCGCAAGAAGAGACCAGCCGGCCCTTATGCTGATAACTATCACCTACTTAGCAATAAGCTCAGGCCATAGTAGGAAGTTTTATAATTTCGAATAACTCTCAATATTCAATCAACTTCTAGTTGAGGTAGGCGATCTACGATAATTAGCCCTTCTTGGTCATTGATTTCATAGCAAGAGAAAAGAAAGCAAGTGCTCATTACTAATTGCTACACTTGGACTTGTGAATCCTAATCATAAATATCAGAATAATAATTAAATATCCATTAAGCTACAGGTGAACATGCAGTGAGTTGTCTTCCTCAGTATTACAAATGCAATAAAATTCTGCTTTAGTTTTAAGAAGTTCCCAGCCTCAAGCCTTTCTTGAGACTTCATCCTACACCATATATACACATTTATATTCATTGCATTAAATATTATTATTTCTCTTACTGCATTTTTATCTCTAACTTTTCTACACTTTTGATTAAACAGTTAGTACGCTGACTCTACGGTGTATTTACCTTTACAGTACACGCACTCACCAACACTTATTCATGGGAAAAAGCTGACACGAGTGATTTCTATATCTCAAAGTGTATACTTACGTAATTTTAACTTTCAATTTGAGAAATTCACTTTTGCTCGTTCTTCGTTCATCTAGTAACTTCCTGTCTCAAGTCTTCCTACTAGAGATATGAAGCAATTTACTCGTAACTTGTAACTCGACTCCCTAATTAATTGTTCTCCCTCATTTACTCGATTATAATGACGAGTTAAATCCGGTTTTTTGCGAAACTTGTTCCAGGCATAAATTCAAAATGACTTTGAGTTTTTACTTACTACACACTCCCACTGAAAGACATATTTCTTCTAAAGAGAATAAAACTAAGCCTCAACTTCCTAAGACACATACTCACGCGATTTGTGGTCTCTTTTGAAGGAAAGTTGTAAGAGTATTCACCATGCCTATCTTTTTGGAATCATCGTATCATTATTATGAACTAATTACACCTTTCATTGAGTGAGGATTATCCGATTACATGATAAGGACGACTACCGAAATTATTCTTGAAGCTTCTTCTTCTACATCGGATTGTACAAAAAAGTGTGCGATATAACAACATTTAATAGTTTTCACTGTTTTCAGGCGTGTGTATAGTTCATATATGCCATTGCAGATAATGTTAAAATTGAATTTATCATATTGTAATTATGTAGATGAAAGCTAAATATCTATTGTGTACACCAATTACCGGAAAAATATTATTGTTGCGTGACTTACCTCATGCAAGATGTTACACACAGGAGCGAACAAGGCGCAAAGGAAAATCTTCAGAGATGGACTACATGAAACCTGTAAATTACAATGTGTACAGGTTATAATAATCTTTCGGTCCAATTATTTTGAGTTTAATTGCAGAAAAAGGAATTTTTAAAGCATTAAAACCATTAGACGAACCTTCACAAGGGCGTAATACTGGTGGGCTTCATATCCAGCTTGTTCTTGGGTGGCATGTCCCATGAGATTCGGCAAGATAGTTTCATTGTAGGGCATATCAAGACACATTGGAATTGTCACCGCTTCGCATCTTCCATCCTTTGGACTTCTGTGGAGATGGTCACTTCCACTTTGATGAAGGAACTCTCCTGCAGATATTCCTCCATCTGGACCTCCACGGTTACCACCACCTCCATTACCACCATTGCTGGTCATTGTTGCAGCCCATCCTCTACTTCCACTCCCCACGAGAATAATGGATAACAAATACAGACAATATCGCGAGGAGGAGGTCCGCTTAATCTGATTCATTTTTACGACTCTTTGTAAATTCGCTCACAGAGACTTGCACTCCTTTTTTGTACGCTTTGTATATTCTCCTTTTTAATTGCAATCTCAGGTATTTTCGGAGACAATGGGTGTCTTCTTATTATCTCCACTTTCAAAGTTGCTGATCTTTTTCCTCCGTCATCTTATGTTCAGTCAAGGCTTTAATCGTCCCACAATAACAGGTAAGAAAGAAAGTACACAACGTGAGATGAGAATGTGTTCAGATGTGAGTCTCCCTTTCAGTTCGAAATCTCAGGAAGAAACCTGTGAAAAGAGAAAAGAAGATCGTATCATTGTAAAATTGCAATATGTCATGTTTTCCGTACACAATTCCATCTTTGTCTTGGAATGATTTTTGCATTTTACTGGCGAGCATACTGTGGGGATAATGATGCTCATGATGATGAGACTCTTAAACAATTGAGTGAAATGGAGACAAAAGAGGAATTGAATATAAAAATCACGATCAACTGCTAAAAGGCGAACCCTTCTTCTTGTTCTTCGGGAAAGAAATGAATTAAACAAGACTGTAAATCGTCTCAGACGAGTTGTTCTGTCAAAAGCAAGTAGATTGTAGAAAAGCACACATACAGTGACAGACAGAGGGACAGTGAATATATAACACGACGACGGCAAGGACCAATCTCATCATGTCATGCCTTCGTGATGTAATGTGATGATGGTGCGAGATCCCGTGTCATAAAAACCGTGAGGACATGCTTGTAATGGTAATTTTTATCACTTGAATCGGAATTCCTCCGAGAAGTTTCGCAGGACAAACAGCAAAATTTTATGTTCTTTTGGTATCAATGGCTTTGCTCACAAGGAATGCGTTTTATTAGGGCTATTCTACCCTCTGCTATGTATGAATCCCATTAGCGCTTAATGCCTGTTAACTTAAAGACGTCAATAAAACTGATAAAATGTAAATAAACGAGCAGGAAACCTATGCAAATACTTTTATTCGGATGGATGAATTTGATGAAGATGTGAATGTGGTGTCATATGTCTGCCTAGTCTGCCAGAAAGTATTTAGTATTCACGCGTATACGTAAGAGGTATCATGACAATTCACATAAACTGATGCCAACAATGGACGGGAATTTAGAGACGCTACATTCTACATGGCACACGAAACGGTGAATTTAAATGCTCATCCTGATATCGGCTAATTAATGCAAATGCTCTAGAGGTATTTGAGTATTTGGCATTTGAAGAACTCTATAGAATTAAGCTAATAGATGTAACGTGTCTTTATGTCTTTTAATCCTTATAAATGCATTATTCAAGCTTAAGTTGTGTTTAAGAGGATGAAGTTCGTCGTTCATCTGTCATATTTGGTCTTTACACTTAACAGTATTATTCTCATTAGCTGTGACTCTAATAGAGCTAACTTCTTCAGAACTTCTCAAATGTTGAAGACCACTTTCAAAATTGAGCTTAAATGATGATATACATGTATAGAGTGTCTTTTATTCGAAAATCTATCCTGCAGACTGACTATTCAAACTATAATATAATCTACAGAAGGATATGCGTGCAGGACTGATGATGAGAATTTGGCAAAAACATCCGTTTTAACTTTTTAAGCCAGAAGGTTTATCAAAACACACATACTAGTCATTTCGCCGTACCATACGAAGTTTTTTTCAGTCTTCTACAGTCCAAAAAGTAATTTTACATTAAAGCGGTGGTAGTGAGCTCATTGAAGCGCATTGTTCTTCTTCAAATCCATTAAACGAGAGCAACGTGACTGCCAAAAGATCAGCCAAATTATAAGCTCCTTGTTGAAGAAATCGAATGTCCAGTGAGACTGTGAACTGCATATATGAAGGGAGTTATCAGAATGAAGAATGAGCTTCTCTCATGAGATGAGAAGAGTGTTTCTGGGTGTACCATGTAATTATCTACCTACAAGAGCTTTTTACATCTACTGGCCTATCGTGATTGATGATGTAACACGTATTCTCGTAATTTAGTCAGAGCTTACTTCTTCGCTTCATCCCAAATTACTTGGGCAAATATGAAGAAGCATTGAAATAGTGGAAAAATAGAAGGTCCGCTAACAATCCAGATGAACATGAAAGCAAGATGAGGGGATCGCGTTTTCTAAGAAAAGTACCCTTTTACCAGATTATATAACTAAGGCCCTTTCTTTCCTCATGCCACCCATCTGGAATAAGATGTCTTAACGATGGGAGCAATGAGAATTCTCAGTGAACATTTGCAATAAACTCCTTTTCACATTCCACATTTAAAAATTTGACTTCAAAGTTTCAATATTCATTTCATCTTTCTCAAGGTTAACAATAGAGCAGTTAAATATCAATGACCATACCTGGCTAAAAGATTTACTTATTACTTCTCTCTGAATTGTATTCTCTCTACCCTTTTTCGTGACTTCAAACATGAAGTGCACTGATGTTCCTCCATCCACAACATCCATAAATAACTTCAGAGTGTACAACAAGCCCTCAGCAATATATGTATCTAAGTATATGTCTAACTGAATTTTTACTAAAGATATGCCACATCATCCACGTAATTTCTTTTATGAAAGACCTTTTTAGCGAAACACGCAGAACAATAACCTACAAGGGGATAGTTTACACTTTACTCTTTATATTGCAAAGCAGCGATATGATTCCCTTCCCTACCTAAACTAAATCTGATATTTTGATCGCGAACAGAAATTGGATGCCGATACTGATCCATTATTACTCGTTCGGCAATCCTCAAAGGAATATTTGCATCAAGTTTTTTACACGAAGGACAACTACACTCTACATTCGCAGTATAATTAAATTGTAAAGCGACGCGTCTTCTAATTAATTTTTGTGCTCCGGATATTTCTTTGTCCTACGACGAAATAGAACATTGGAAACAGGCGAATGACAAGATATCACTCACATCACATAAATATGGTGATTGAGATCTACAAAATCTTGATGTGGGATTATTTCAGGATCATTCCAAATTGTTAATTCACAGGATGTATAATTTAACTGATAATGTGAATAATTTATGAGAATACATACGAACCAACACGCACACAAAATCTCCCATGCCACCTACATTGGTCATTATTATGCCTCTAATTGCTATCCACATGTTAAAGTAAAAGAGTAAAACTGTTAATCTAATTTTATTAAGCTCCACAGACTCCACACTATTATTATATGCTTACTGTTTGCATACGTAAAATGTCAGTAGCGGACTTGCGGACTCGGGGAGCTGGTTGTCTCAAGTTAAAAAAAATATTTCGGCTATGCAAAAATCAGATTTATAACGGCTTTGCACAATTAGCCCTGAATAAAAATTCAGAATCAGAGCACATTGCCAATTTCCAAAAGCCGATACACACAAAAGACGCGTTACTTCACAAATGAGATTATCATGATAGTGTCAAACGTGAATTCATAATTCATATCAAGTATATAGACATAACAACACTTTTATGCTTTTTAGATGCTCCTCACACCTTTCTTTTTTATTATCATCCTCAAAACAACCCACATTAATTTAAAACGACATCCTCACGTAGTATGTGAATATATAAATGTCGGGAGGCCAATTAATTCCATACACTCGTACGTATATCCGAATACTAATGAGGTAATTAATTGCCGAATTTCTCCCTTTCCTTTTATACTCAATTTTGAATTCTGAAATACTTCTCGTCCATCGAATGCCCAAATTTTAATTCATCTCAGGCTCAACTAAACAATTTTTGGAATAATTTGAACTGACTGCGAGGGTAATAAATGAATAATATCAAACAATACCTGTTTTTAATCTAAAGATGCTTTTTGTACTCGTGTCGTCTTGCGATCCAATAAACTTCTTCAGCTTTTTTATAGCCAGCGTGTTCCCTGAGGTCACGTATATTTAAAACACTCATAAACTCATTAAGTAATCCTCGCCAGCTTAAAAAACTGCGTCACACAAGATCGATATTTATATACATGTATTTATATTAGTTGTCATTTAAATAAAACTGTATTGTCTTCTTGTTATTGAATTGTCAATTGTACCATTTGTACATTGAGCACTCGTCAACACAGTCAACATTAATAATAAACAAACCGTGAGGTTAAAATTAACTACGAAGTGCCAAATCTGACAACACAACAACCTGATTTTTTAATATGCGATCTTTCGAAATAAATTCTACAAACTTTTCTTCATGTACTACTACTGGGTCAGTCAGAATGCGATTATTAAACTGAAATTATTGGTTATTATCGAAGAAGCTCCTCGTAATGATGCTTATTGTGTGGATATATTCAAAACTGTGAACAAGTAAATGAGGACACCCTTAACATTAAGTGTACTGGGCCCTGAGCCAAATCACATACACACAAATTATATATTAAGTTCAGATTGAGCAGATGAAGATGAAAAATTATTATAGGACAATGTCCATTTATATAATGTAGACTTAACACTCAGCAAATCAAACAAGAGAGACCCAAAAGTCAGCTTCTTCTTTGAATTATTATTTTAAAACAGGTTGAATGTTGTTATAAAATTTCTCGCAGGAGTCAGAACGAGAGTATCTCTCTGTTAAATGTTACAAAAATTGAATCCGGTCTGTCGTTCTGACAAAAGTAAACTAACTACCAACTCTCGATATATATACTTAAAAGCAGTTGCCAGTTGGTGGTGATGGTGTGAGACTCCTTCGTTAATAAGTCCAATCTAAACATGTGTGTATGTATTAATGTGTACTGTGTAGTCTTTGAAATGCTTTCAACGGTGTTCCTTATGCGAATAAAACACATAGATTGCTTTTTACAGCTTTTGTTGCACTTCTTCTTTTGCACACACAAACTCTCAATATATACAAACGCTAAAAAACTTCTTCTCGAGAGCTAAAAAGCTGCGAACTAGAAGAAGAAGAACTGCGAGTCGTCTTCTTCATCGTAGAAAGAGTTGGTGGATGAAACCATACACATTATTATTATTATACAACATGAGAGGAATGAGCGAGAGAAGAAAGAAGTCTTAGATGGATAAAAAGAACCTCGTCTTTCTTTCTTATAAACAAGTCTAGTTTACTTAACTATGGGTATTATGGTTAGGATCATGGTGATGGTTTTTCAAGGTGCGTATATAGCGTGTGTATAGTATACATTGTGTACAATGAAGATTCCGAATAATATATATCTGGTTTAGATAGGAAGATGAACTTAATACAACTTGCGATATAGATTATATACACCCGTGGGCATGAAGAAGTGTACAATAAACGGGAGATGAGAACTATTGAGAAGCATGTTAGGATACTACAAATGTATATTATGTGGAATGGGAGTTTGTACAAGTATATAAAACTTGCCCTGGTGGCTAGTAGTACTGCTTGGTCGTTATGTATATCACCACCGAAAGTATATTATCAAGGGAGATGAGATAGACAGTGGCTTATGCAGTGTTAAAAGATTACAACAGAACAAACCGAAAGGCCAGAAACGAGAAAGGGTTGTTTGTTGGTGGATGCTTAAGGCTACAATAATATATAATCGTTTGTTGGCGTGAATGGAGATAGATGGAACACATTGATGGTCATCGTCGTTTGGATGGAGTAAAAAATATGTTTCTTCAGTGCTGTGTGTTTCATGAAAATTTTTAGTTAATTACATGAATATAATGTGATTATTATGAGGAAAAAGACTGAAATCTCAGGTTTAGTTAGGGAATCCTTTCATCGTGTAGGTTGGGAAAGTGTGTAGTAAGCAAGTTCCCCATCTCATCATAAGATGAGTCTCCGTGAAAGGATTCTTTTATTCATTTAACATTCAAATAATAAATAGTTGATGGACAAAAATCGCATGTATGTACCTAGCTTAGCGATGAACAGTAGTACATGTATGCTAAATAGTCTTTTTGTAACAACCATTGAAAGATTATGAGAATCGACAAGTTAAGTTTTTAAATCGCACCTCGCACTACCGTAACACCGATTGATGAAATTATACATTTGTATCTTAAACACTGGCATTATTAAATCAATATGAGGATTTGTAAAATAGCTCATTGGAGAGATTCTCGGGAATTCTTCTATTGTACACACCTGGAAATATGCAATTGCACATTGAACATTATTAGGCTTTAACTGGAAATGACAGAGCATTGTACCATCAAATTCGCATTGTTACAACATTGTTACTTACTAGTAGTACGGCTTACTAGATAAATTATTCCTAGAATTGAAACTACGCACAGCTAAATTGTATTTATCAAAGAAACTTTGATTCAGGTATCATCATAACAGCATTACAAGCTGCGAGCTTGATCTGCTAAACATTTCAGAACTCTTCAGCATTATAAGTATCAGGATTTTGTTTCAGGATGTGCCATTTTGAACGCACTCTAAATTCTGTATCCTATCCCATACAGAATTTTTAATATTTTACGCACATAATCTGAGTACATAGAGCAGGGATCAGACCATTTGAATTCTTTGAGCTAAGCCAAAGGTCACGCACAAGAAGTTGCTACTTTTACTTTTACTATCACATATACATGACGGCTGGAATGTTCGAAATCCCGCAGAGGAATGAGTTTTGGGACGAAATTAATAGTAGCATAGTAAGTGTCATCCAGATACTAATGTAAACTTTAAGTAAACTGTCACCACCATTCATATTTGTCGTCATAAGATTCATCTCTAGGCCATAATACTCTCGGGTTATCTAAATATATACATAAGCATGCAAGCCCTTTGTCAGTCGTAACACGCGATCACGTTCTACTTGTTCTTTGGAGATTCTGCAGATTTCATATTAGCACTTCCATTGGCTTTGATCTGATCATTTGGCTTTAGTTTTAGAGAGTCGTCATTGCTGTAGTAAATTCCTTGAGTAGCTTTTCTTTGAGGTTCCACAGGAATCTCAGGGTTATCATATTTTCTATATAGATCTATTTCAAGCTGTTGCATTCCAGTGGTAAAACCGGAGACTAGAATGAATGTGACAGTGCAGAGTATCACCCAGTAGAACCAGAAGGATGTGGTGAAAGTGAGATATACAGTGTATGCAGTCCAGCCAGTCCACCCGACTAATGCAAAATACATCGCATTCCACGGCCTATCACAACGAAATACCGAATTGAATTTTCTATCTGTTTCAACAGAGTAGAATTTCTCCAAAGCTTTTTCCTTCATAGCCCATCTCTCTTCACACCATTGCTTTACTGATTCTTCAGTAGAAGGAACATCTTTTGCTGGATGCCTGAAAGTAATTGGAATGTAATGATTAAGAAATAATACCAAAAATAATGGAATGTTGCTCAAGTTTGGTTGAACCACTCCACCAAACACTAATATTTTCATTATCATAGTACCGTTCAATGTGGAAGTGAACTTCTTCAGGAATTTTCCCTTTGAGGATATCCGTCTCATTCGATGGCAGTGTCTTTGGATAGCCAATGGTTATGTCATATACCGAATCCAGTTGGGAATCTGAAGTAATCATAGCATACAATATTACAGTGTTATGAAATTAACTGCCTATAATAATACTACGTCACTATTTGTTAGAATAGAAATAGGTCAAAATTCCTAATCATTACGAAGCCTGACAAACTAGCAAGCTAGAGTATTGGGAACGATAAATAACTTGCTAAATGAGATTTGTTGACTCTATGCTAACAGGATTGAATTACTTTTGCTTGAAACCTAAGTTGTTGCAAGCACAGAGAGTACTCATAAGTCAAGCCACAGCTATCTATCGTCAAGATTTTAATCTCTCTTTCGCAACCACGTAGAAGTAACTTGAGACTTATATAACAACGTAAAAATTGAAGTCAGGTCTTACTTTGCTTCATGTGACTGACAAGGAAAGCAAACCCAGTTGTTCGAGGATGCAGAACGTAATTGTAACAGGGAAGTCCTGACTTCTTGGCAAATGAATCGCTCTTAATCTTCGTTGCTGGAGAAAAGTCGGTTCCCTCAGGGAATATTAGGATCTAAATATTAATGAATTAGATTTTCAACAAGTCCCAGTTCATTATCGTTATTTCACTAGAATAAACTATGATGACTTAAGTTCTGAAACAGCTCATGAAACACACCTGATACTTTTCTCCCAAATCCCTAAAGTAATCCAGAGACCGTTTAAGAAGTAACTGGTCTCTAACCCAGTCTCGGTAAATAAACAAAAATCCTGCGAGCTGAAGTCCCCATCCGATTCCAGGAATCCAACGGACATCCGACTTTAAAACGAATTTGCATCTGTGAGCAGGAGGTTTCGAGGAATGCAGCAAAGCTGCCCATAAAAAGAACCAGTCCAGTCTGTTCCGGTGGTTCATGATTAGTAAAGAACTTTCATCTGGGTTGATATCCACTCCAGAGAGACAGACTCGGCAGCCCATAAGGATTTCCAACAGAGCCTGCGGTATAATCAGCGTTAAATTGTATCTAATCATTCGCAGGCGAAATTCAAGTAATGATCAGTCTTGTTTAAATCACTTACTGCCGGATACATTTCCCAACACGAAAGTACAATGTCCGTCACTTTTCTGAACCATTTCCGATTTATCAGAAGCAATATTGTTAATGGAGCGTAGACGAAATACACTGACCATATTATGCTGCAAATACAAATATGATAACCGTTTAGTTCAAGCCGATTTCCATATATTACGATTAAAAATTAAGAAAACACACGTATATTATACATTTTTGTTTTCTCACCTCGAGTACCAGAGAAATACGAATCCAATACCACGAAACCAGCCCATGTCTTTAATATTCCCAAATTCCAAGCTGTATGGAGATGCTTAAGTACAATTTTCTGGACTTTGTTCTGTATACACGTGTGTGTGTCTTCTCAAATCATTGTCTCCTCCTTCGTTTAACACCTGAGACAAACCACGACACTAATAAATTACTAGTTAATAAGTATGTAAACTATGTTCTACACTCGTTAAGTTTTAGTTTTTCGGAACTACTACAACTTCCAATATTCCAATGGTCATCTTTATTAGGTTTAAAAGTTCACTAAACAGTTTCAGATTACTTAAATTTACTCCTAGTTCACTCGTGACACTGAATCGATAAGAGAGAGATAAGATTTCATGTGGGATTCACTACTAATTAATTCACTAATTATTATAATGTGCACGGTGAACGCAGTGTGAACTATGGATATGCAATTGGCAATTATTCAATTACACTACATACACCATTATTGTGCACAGGACACACATTTCCCAAGTTTGCACGAGTGTATGATATTCAATAGACTAAAATGAGACCTCTTTTCACACCTTCACTTCACACGAAGGAGCATTTTGACATGGAACATCTCTGTCAATGAGAACTCAAGCCTTTTCCTAGTTCAGTTTTTATTCAAATTATTTTTACCACTTTTCCTTGAATTTGTTTATTTGTGAAGGTCTATATGCTGCTGTATTGACCTATGCTTTCTTAATCCTCCGTATATATTATTGTTACCTGGATGGGTTATTTAGATGATGCGAGTTATAAGGAGGAAACCACCTGTGCATGGTTCACAGACACAAGACACAAACCTCGTCTGTTATCCTTCTAGCAAAATTGTTCAGTTTTAGTTCATTCACGGCATGATATAAATATATATTATATATGTTCAAAAGCTATTTTATGTATGAACAAGAAGGTTCATCCCTGCGTTAACTTGCGTAGCGAGATAGACTCTGTGCAAATGTGAAACAACATACAACAACTACCATCAACCAGTTTTCATGCTCAGACTTTTTTGTTCATTCTCTTCTAGCTTCATGAAGACTTAATTTGGTGGTGGATACACATATATTCTGATTCGTATTGAAACTTGCATGCAATAAGGATGATATAGGTGTATGAGAGTCTATTGTTCCTACGATGTTGACCCTTTTAGCAAATTATACACGCAGGAGCTCTCAAACAATTAAATTTCTAAATTACAGACCTCGGTCATGAAAATCTTTGAACATTCGTTCTTCAGCTATGAAACCCTCAAGCGATATTGCTTTTATATTGCTCACTGGACGACTAGCTTACAATGAATAGAAGCCACAGATTATAGAATTGATTTTGCCAACTATGAAAACAATATATTGTATGTCTTGAAGCGATGACAGAAATTAGCAAGAGTACCTTAATTTTAACATGACTCTCTTGCAACACAGACTTACAGAAAATAGCTGTCAATATTTTATTCCTTTGATCGATTATGGCTTCTAAATATTCTGAATTTGGTGTTGTTTTAGAGGAAATAGCTATTACGTATAATAATGTGTTTAGTTTTGGATTTCGATCGATGGAGGTCCGATTGTATCGATAGGTCATGGATATGTATCGTATCATAGTAAAAGACAAACATATAATACAATCTGCATGAGTTTACCAACAGCAAAGTATATAGCAATTGAGCTGTTATTGTTAAAAATTCACAGCGTTTAATCTTTGTAAATATTTAAAATATACAACTGCGAACTCATATTATTACGGTTTATTTACGTTAGTATACAAATTTTATATTACACACGTTTGACCTTTGACCATTCCAGTTCTAGGTTATATTCGAGCCCAATTGATCACAGATTTTAATCAGATTTCATGTTAAAGTTAAAACTAATTGTAAGCTATGAAAATCTAACTTGTTAGATTTCGTTAAACTGTGAACTGTTGTTTGTGTAACTTAAAACTAAAAGTACCTAAACACCATTCTGGTGAAACACGCTGACTTCACTGACTTAATGCCTTCCTATATCATAATATCATTCAAATAATAGTAACTTTAATGTATAATAATAAACTTGACAAGATTAACTGAAGATCTATACATAGCTTAGTTATTCAATTAAAGGTCAAAGCAAAGGTTAGTTTAACAGCCAAATCCATCCAGAATGTATCAATCTATTAGTATCAATACCAATATTATCCATGCATCATGGACATTTCGTACTTGAGAAATAAACATTTATTTGCAGTAACTGCAATAATGATCGAAAAGCCTTTGCAATCCGTAATGAGTTATCTCTATCTCTCTTGTATTAATATGTTCGAAAGTTTTTGTATGATGCAGTATTCATGTAAGACATTCAACATTGAAGACGCTCTCTTGTTCAAGTGTCTATCTCGAATGCTATTTACACTAACCTTCAAGAGCAGAATACAAGTCATGAAAAGTTAATTTTGTTGTATAAAGTCTGCGTCATTCCTGCCCCGTTTATATGTTAAAAACGATGATATTCTGATATTCAGTCGCAATCCGCAATTTTTGCTTTGAACTCAATTGAGAAAAGGCATTATTATTGCATAAGAAAGTCATGTACAAAACAAATCGAAATAATAACCAAGGCGGAAATGTATCTAACTTTCCCCTTCGAGCATTCCGTTGATCAATTATACATGGCCAATTTCAAATTATTGCGTGTACAACAGACCCTAAATTCTAATACCATCTGAAGTGTTCTGGCGTAAATGTTTCAAATCCTGCGTAAAACGTCCTTCCTTGTAAGATTTTTACCCTTTTCTGTCAAACTGATCCATAAATTTCGATAAATAATTCAGATATGTATATGCGTTTATTCTCATTCATGCTCCAAAAGAGGTGAAACCAATAGCTGTAATTTAGAGTGGGCAAAATGCAGAACTTGAGAAATGAGACAAACTGCACCTGCTTGCTAAAATTCTCATCCTAAACTGCATATTATAAGATATTATAGTGCATCTCGACACTGTTCTGTTCGTGATAAAATTGACAATGACAACACAACACAAAACAGAAAGTCAGTAAACTAGATTAAGTGAAAGCTCTTAGTGTTTATCGTGTATGTTGTATGTGGCCTTAGGTGTACACAGTCCTCTAACTTGTAGTCTATACAGAAAGCTAGATCTGTTGCATTGACGCTTATTTGGTTAGTAATATCAGAGGACACAAAAGTTTAGCCAAAACTTTTATACTCGACAGCAATGTAACTTTTGTTGAGAGAAAGTAACAACCAACGACATAAAAATAATAATGAAATACCCACTGAGAAACTCAGTGTGTCTTCTTACCAGAAGAAGAACTCGTGGTGGGTAGTTATTTGATTCCTAGTTTCCTCGGGTATTGAGAGAATGCTGAAGTGGACATCGGGCATCCAGGCTGTTTCTGGACTGAAGATCGGAGTTGACAAGCTGCAAGTGTACGTAGGACAACAGGGAAGAACTTACCGTGAAGACTGTAAGCTATCTTCTGCTGGAGAAAGACTTCTCAAAAGTTGCTTTCAGGACTTTCTCTAACTCACCCAGTGTGGAGCATGCTTGGCCAATACACAATACACCTAGTCTACTATATATTGTCAAATGCTTCTCTCTTTGGTTTTATAAGCGCACAAGGCCATGAGGATTCGGTTCACAGGAAGGATTCAAGATCGGCAAATGCATGGAGATGTGATGTGATTCGGGAGGGAGCAAAATATATTGATCCGCGTCCGACTATGCTACTTTGTAAAGAGTATCTACGAGAAAGTTAGGTGGGCATGAAATGAAAATCGTTGAATGAAGATTATTCACTAGAATAAAATGTTTGTCCTTGCATCCTGTCTTCAATGGATAATATTTGAGATAACTAAATATTGATATAAGCTGACAGCTAAGAGTAATCTTATCTATAGTTTTATGTAATTATATTAGGGATTTAAACATTAACAGCTAGCACCAACTGAAAATTACTGTGTACTTGTTTCCTCGCAAGATGGTTCAAAACCATACTTTGTGTTGCGTAGTTAAGCTTGGCTGAAGGTATGCGTTTAACTTAATTAACATTCTAATAAAAGTTCATAATTTAGCCTTTATTTAGCACAGTCACTTCGTCTATAAAACTTATTAGTCTACGATAAATATTTTTGATACTTAGGAAGTAGCTTATTTATATCTTCTTGAGCAAGTTCATCCTGAAATTAAGAAAAATAAACTGTTGTTAAGTTGTAATATATAAGACTAATATTTATCAAGAATAAACCAATTATCCACATTTTGGTGACTTACACTAGCAGATTTAGTAGGAAGATTGGAAGCCAATCTCAGATACTTAGCTGCATTTTCGTTATCACTTAATGCTATGTAACATTTAGCAATAAACAGTCGATTTTCTTTAAAAGGCTTTCCTTTCATTTCGGCAGCAAGAAAGTGTTCCAATGCCTCATTCGTAGTGGCAGTTGGTGGAGCAGAAAACAATGTAGCGGCCACTTTTCTTTCCACCCAACTCAGTTGAGAAACCTAGGACAATGATTTTTTATGTTTATTCTTGAATCCACAGGAGAGATTTATGATAACGAATAGCGATTTATGTATGTAATTAAAGAAGTGGATATTACTCACCTCGTAGCAAAATCTTCCGAGCAGGTGATACAAAGTACTGTCATTAGGATTCAGGCTAACAGCTTTGTCAATGTGTTCTTTGAAGACAAACCCATTCAAGATTTTTTCCTTTGTACTCAAAAAATCTCCTTTACTTCCTATCGTGATTGCAAACCACTTGTGCGCATCAGCATTGTGATCATCCAGCTTCAACGCTTTATCAGCAGAGGTGAAAGCTGGGAAAGTAACATTAAAAATAATTAATATTAATTAATAATAATAAAGATAATAATTTTAATGTCGAACGCTGTGTAGATACAGAATTGCAATAATTACCATCGACATAAAATCCAGAAATAAAATGGATCTAACCTGCATAAACGAGGGTCTTCCTCAAAATATTATCTCCATTACTTTTCGCTGCTTGAGCTTGAAGATGTGTAGCTTTCGCTAACCTCCACCAAAATCCACACGAGCCCTTAAACTACAAAATAATACAATATGCTCAGTTCAATAAATAACATATATTGATATTATCCTATAAAATGAGGCCTTTACCCTCTCTTGATACATTTTAAGTTGCTTATAAGCTTCATGCTGAGTTTCAGGGTCCTGATCCAGTTGTTGATCTATTAGTGCGTAAAAGTTTAGTTCGGGATTATCAACCAGTATAACTTGGGATGTCCAAGGTTCATCATCTGACTCCGATGATGCTGTGATATACATATCATCGTCTGCTGTTTCATATCCGTCGTAAAATGTGACCCTTTTGCCACCATTATTAGAATCTTTCAACGCAGACTTATACTTGAGAGCCCTATAATTACTGTCTGATGCTTGAAAGATACTTGACTTTGACGCCATCAATTTCATGTCTTCTCTAAGCTGTTTAAGTTCTTCCGTAAGGGTAGCATGGATATTGAATTGTTCTTCAAACTTCCGTTTCAGGTACAATATATAAACCGATCCTGCTCCCACCAGAACACCTACACCCACGACCCCAAGCGCTCCAAGGATTACAGCTCGCTTTCCCCATGCTGCGGCAACAATTGCATCGCTCATCTTGTTGTCAGTTTTGTTGGAAATAGTCCGCAGCTCTCACACTAGTAAATAACTTACATCGCCTGAAAATCAGAGAATCATAAAAATTCATCAGTCACAAATTTCAACTCATGAGACTCATGATGACAAATGACCATTGATAAAGCCTCCGACAATCTTAAGGGCTAGACCTTATTATCTAACTCTTAGAACCTAATGTCCTCATCCCTAATGGACAAACAATAATTGGCTTCTTGAGCCACCAAATCCCTTACAATGAATCAATGAAGACAAATTCAAACGGGAAGTCACTGACGAACAAATTATTATGACTGTATGGCCTCCAGTCTATGTCTGGATTTGAATTAGAGATCGAATTGATGACATCGTAGAAGGCACCGGTGACCACGTGACCACGTGAGGCCATGCAGCCACATGTTGTGGAACAGCAGTGACAGAGCGAGAGAGGTGAATGAGACGCAGTTTGGCGACACCGAGTTGACTGCAAACTTGTGGGCTTTTCGTTTGCTCGTACTTCTCTCTCTCTCTCGGTTCTCCTACTCTCCTTACGAGACGACGACGACGACGACAACTCGCCTGCTCTACCGCCTTAATCTACCTTATCTTCACTAACTACGATCCGGTAAGTACTTATCATCTTGTACCATCACTACTTGACACTTAATAAGTAAAACAACCTACCCACCTCTTCTAAAGTATTAAACAAAAACTCGTTTTAGCTTACCATTTTCACAATTTGAGAGTGAAGCGACTTTGTCTCCGTTGTATAAGTTAGTTGTCTGGATAGTGGAGCAATTTAGTCGTAGACTGTAGAACCGCAAATATGACTTCCACCGTTAGGTTATCTAAGGTCTTATCCTAAATTGAAACATTGAAGTTAGAGGGAAGTAGAGAAGAAGAAGAAGAAGAAGGGATGTCGGTTGTTGAGTACTAAAAGACCGACGACGAGTGGAGAATAAACATCAAGTGGGAATCAGTCAAGCTGACTCGTTCACACACACTCGCAAAAATTGCCTTTTCCTATGTTCCCAAGCTGTGTTTTTGTATGAAATTGCTGAAGAATTCATAAAACTATGTCTGTCTGTAGTGCAGGTCATCCAGGTCACTGAGGTCTTTGAGTCAAGGGCGTACGAACTTTGTCAGGCGTGAATTGTGACCAGGAATTATTATGAAGTGTCAAAAGTGACAATAATGCAATGAAGGATTGAATGTATGTGTGTATGATAACTTTCTTTTGTTCATTTAATACAACTAAATACCCTTGTACATTTGAATACGGTTAATATTATCTGTAACTATAAGAGGTGTATTTTACAGCTGAATGTATATTTATGTTACACTAAAGGATACACTAAAGTCTCTTTTTACACTCGGAAGATTCCGTTACATAGTCTGAAGTTATGAAAGAATTGTTATTGGTCTCTCCGTTTTGTATTCTATTTACAGCTTCTTTTACGAAACTCCCTGAAATGGTTTTGGGAGGTTTGAAGGATGAGGAATTGTTTAAGGCATGGCTGTTATTGTTAAAGCTAAAACTACTATTTCTACTAAGGCTAGGGGAAGAAGATTTACTAAGAGAAGAATTACCACCCTCAAGGGATTTCTTCTTTAAGGACAACAGGATAGACTTAAGGGTATTTACTATGATAATTAAACTCGTCCGTACTTTAGTAAAAGTATATTTTACGACTAGGAACTGAATGTAACTGAAACAAAGTACAATCACTGTAAGGAATGCTATTGTGTCTAGGCAGAAGTATTCGATGAAACTTAAATGTCTACTACTGAGTTTGAGATGCTCTGCTCCTTTGTGGCGAATTAGATATTCCATGAAATTCATCACGCGATTTAAAGGAGGTTCTTGAACGTCTTTCATTAAGAGGGATAACTTTGCGATGTTCTCTTTGAACTTTGGGTTGTAGAGGACTTCGTGAAGGGCTGCGTAGATTTCATCGGCTGTGGCTGTGTCCTTATCGAATCCTAGGGCTATTCCTTTTTCTTTGAGTTTTATTAAAGCGTCTCCTTGGTCGATGAAAATGGGCATTCCTACCATTGGAACTCCGTAGTAAATAGCTTCCATCACTCCGTGTAGGCCACAGTGGGTTAGAAATACTCTGGTCTTTGGGTGAGCTGTAATTTTATGACATGGTCATCTGTTGAAGTTTCCAGTTCACATAAATAGATACAATATTTGACACGTGGCTTACCGAGAACATCTTGTTGTGGAATCCATTCCAGTACCTTAACATTAGGGGGGACATACTCGATAGGGCCTTCGAATTTAACAAGGAATTTCTGAGGAAGCCGACCAAACGCTTCCATGAAAGAGTTAACTAGCTTCTTTGGAACAACTTGGGGGTTGAAAATAAATCCCATTGTAAATAAAACGACTCCATGCTCTCCTGAGCTTTCCATCCACGTTTCGATTTCCTTAAAGTTAAGAGCATGATAAAAGTGACCTTGGCTGTTATAAAACACATAAATATTTTTATAGTTTAAAAAGTACCGAAGGAAGTGGTCTCGGTTGCCTGATCTGCATTCCCCCGACGTTAATAAATGTTGGAGGAAGCAGTCGTGGGTAGTCCATTGCATAGTCAGTATTAATTAACATTCCATTCATGTCCTTTAGTAATTCACAAGGGGAAGGTGACCCCGGAAGATATTTTTGAACAGAACGGTTCACAAAAAAGCACTGGATTTGCATCGTCAAGTGGCTTCCAAACTTCATCAGAACATTGTAAGTTCTTTCCCTGAAAGTCATCTCATGTGTAAGTCGTGACATGAAAGCCGGGACGTGAGATGCAGGAAGGAAAGCTGTTGTGTAATCTGCTTCCCCAGAGGAAAAGGGAAAGGCCCAGTATCCTACTGATGGAATTTTCAAGTGGTGTAGAAGCGACAATCCACACTCGTTGTATAGAATGTCAATTATCGCAATGTCATATTCAGATTCCTTCAGGCTTTGAATCAACGCTGAATCTCCTAAGAGTGTGTCGCACTGGGCTTTCATAAGAGGAAACGCTTCTCCTCCAGCTTCTACTATTGACTTGTATGAAAGTCCAGAGTTCCACAAGATTTCATATGGCATCTGCAAAAATTTGAAGGCTTTTTGTTATCTGCGACCCAATTATTTATCTTCTACAAAAATCAGTTCATAGTCTAAATTGCACAGCAATCAGTACCTTAAACGCAGCTTGTTTCTCTTGGCTAAGAAACTTCCAATATCCATGCTCGTTGTTCATGGATAGCAAAGTCTCAGTTATATTTCCATTGTTGACTGCTGGAAAGCTGTGCATATCTCTCCAACGCAGAATATGAACATGATGACCTCGCTGGGTCAGAGATTCTGCTACTGACCGTAGAGTTAAAACATGTGATCCAGAGTACAATGGATGTACAATTAGGATTTTAGCTCCCAGTATCTCACTAACAAACAAAACTAGGAATACGCAGAAATCGGGAACAAAATTTGAGAATTTTGTTAAGAACTTCATCTTGAAAAATGTAGTAGTTTGGCACTTGAACACTTAATGACGAGTCTTGATATAGAAGCTGGACGGTCCTTTCTCTAGGAAGCCCAGGTTAAATTCCACTTATGGCGACCATTAAGGAAGTCTTTGTCAAATTCCTGTAATTTAAAATCAAGAGAAACTCTTTAATCATGATTATAGTTATGACTATGAAGTAGTTTTCTTTTAGCATAATATAGAACAGCCCAGCAGCGGTACGGACTCTATGAATATGTTTAGGTAGAGTAATTTGGTAAATGGTCAAAAGTGCATGTGATTACGTTTCATTACAAGTTCATTTCATTTGATTCGACTGTAGCTCAAATCAGTTTCTGCAAATAGCAGTAAGTGTAAGCAGTTGTACGTAGTTAGTATAGTATGCGGATCCATCAACTCTCACTTTCATTCTGAGGTTGTCTGCAAACCTTAAGCAAGCACATTTTGACTTGCCAAATCTTTTAACATCACCTACTGACTCACTCATTGTATCGTAATTCAAGAATAACAAACAGTGAGAAAGGAAAGATTAATAGTGGCTTTACAAGTCGTGATAATTTTGGCGATGCATGGTTCATGAATTTCTTATGCTTTGCGAAGTTCATTTCATGTATACAACAATACTAACAATACACTGTGAATGGGGATGATGAATGTTATTTTCTTATTAATGCATTGCAGACACTGTGCATTTAATTACCTACTTACTACCACCAACCCTAGTACCATTGTTAGAAAACCATTTCATTCGCAGTGAGTAGAATTTACGTGTAAATCATTACACGAATTTTATATTTAGTATGCAAATTGCCGTGACTAAAAAAGCAAGCCGGTAAAGTTCACGTAGACGAGTCTCATTTCTCTCCATTGTCTATTTTTGGGTGTGGAATGAATAATTCATTGCTTGTTTTGTACATGTGACCCCTGTCTTTGAGACGTTTCGAAACTTCAAGACGGATATTATTTTAAAAGATGTACCATGTACCTACCGTTCTTACGCTAACCTCAACCTGTGCTAATGGCTAATAATATCCTAGAGTAGCGTAGGAAGGATTTCAATCATCTCTTACAGGCGTCAGGGGCGATTATTAGCAAGCCTACCTGTCTGCTGGCTTTTGTTTTCGAATTGATGAATAGCACAATAAAGGTAGACTGGATGTTTTGATGCGTAAACCTAAGAACTTGCTGAGTAATTCAAGTTTGTTGTTAAATTCGTTGTGTGCGTATGCAAAATTTGATAGATTTGTTTGTTGGTCTGGTTTCTAAACTGCGAGTAAACATGTGCTTTGCCAAATTGCTTTATTGTAACGGGATCTGCATTCATTATTAACAACAATTGTCAGTACGAAACTCTGAATAGAAACAAAACAATGAATGTATTCAAAGTATTTCAATCCAAGATTCAACCCAGAAAAAAGACCCTACTTAATTATTCATAATAGGAGTTGATCAACCAATTCGAATGATATAGAAGGAAACTCTTCGTGTCGTTGTCGTACGACAGAATGCTTCGTTCGAATTTTCGAAAGTCGAACAAATCTGGCGAACCCAACTCAAGGCTTCTGCTGAAGACAATGACCGAGACCACATGGCACTTATATCCAATTAGCAGTTATGCATGAAATGGTTTTTTGAAAGAACAGCCGAATAATAAAAGATAAACTACCTGCGTACAGTTTAAAGTACATCCATGCATTTATCATAAAGTACAGTTACAGCTAGTTTCCGACTGCAACTGTTTGGGTTAGGACAAACTACAAAATGCTTTGAATAATTTTTATCCAAACCCCAAATTGAATTCCGAAACATGGAAGAACTAATAATGCTGAATGCTGGGACAGAATATTGAAAATATCTTGTATTGGAGATCGTTCTCCGTATTTCCGTATAGTAGAAAAATTCTGTAAAGATAGCTCACTATTTTTCCTTACCTTTCACGAGCAGGTTGCATATTCTTCAAAATATTATTTAAAAAATTTCCAAGTGATAACAAATTATCCGGATTTCGAAAGCACAGAGAGTAGCATGTTACAGTTTACATGTATTTAAAACTTTAAATGTTATAGTTTTCACTTTCAACACAATTCACTTTTGCAAAGGCCGGTAAGAGTTAACTACACAAACAAAATGAAAATTAATGTAATTTTTAGGGAAAAGTAGGCTTAAGTCTTGTTCTAATGTTGTCAGCCAAAGCGCTTATGCAGATCCTTGTCATTACCACCGCACATTTAAATGGTTTCACTTTTTACTTTTTGCACGAGTCAAGATTACATATCCGGAAGGTCTGAATCTCAAAGGCTGACTTGTAAGGCGTAAAAGGGGTTTGTAAATGATTACGATAACTTTCAAAAGGACTCCTTGCAAATTGTGACGTCATCACTGTGTACGATTAGTCAGTCGAAGTTGTAATAATTATTTCTAGTTGGTTATGTTTGTGTTATGTATGAATTATAGCTTAGCTTGTAGATCCGCGTTCACTTTTCATAGAATTTTTCATGACAAAATGCAAGATTCATGCAAAACTAGGAGTAATAGAGTTTTAGTATGTTCACTTGTTTCCTCACTGCACTACTTGAAATCTTTAATGTCACAAAGTCAATGTATCTAATATCGTCCATGTCAAATTTATACTGTCCATAATACAAGTCAGGTCAGGAGTTATATATGATTTAGGAATCCGTACCTGAAACTTTATGCTTCACTGGATGGGTAATAGTTACTGGCCTGTTCTATTTTATCTGGTGTAGACACTTCCGAATCCGTGTCCATTATAGTACACATAATTTTGTAAAAAGTAACAAGTACAGTTAACAATCTATTTTAGACTTAGACCCTTTTTCGATGAAATTCACAGAAAAGAAAATCTAGATAGGTTACGCAGAAACTTCACAGTGGCGATTGAAGGAAGTTGGATAGTGCACGCTTGTAGGTTAACACGAAATATGGGTTGTTGAGTGAAAGTTCGTCAAGACACGACTAACTGCTTGTGCAAATACATATACCTTTTAGTTTAACATCACCAAGAGCAGTGATGAGATGAGGGTGCGATTTCGAATTGAATCTCTCTTTATACTAAAGGGGATCATCTTATTGCATCCCCTGATTCATGCCAAAAATGCTTCTCAAGTCCATTATCAAGATTTATTAGCCATACACGCTGCACAGGCCTCAACTTCACTTCTTCCCATCCAATAGCCAGACCCGTTTATGTTAAAAGTGTATGAATTTTATAATGAAGCTAATAATCTTCTCAATGTCTTTACTAACACGTGAACAATTAATCCTTTGGCACTTTATGGTACTTGAATTGTTTTATGTTTATCCTTACTCGAAAGTAATTTCAGTCCTTCTTTAAATAGTAATGAGCTTCCCTTCGAGTTTTACATCTCAAGTGTGATTCTTTAAGCAAATAAAATTTGATTAATTTCCATGTTTCATTGCTCAACATAAATGTAGTAATGCTGAAGGTAATCGTTTTTTAAGTTGTATTTTTGTCATTTTTATATATTTCCTGCTCTCCAAACTTGTCTGATGGTTACTGTACTGCACGTATAAACTTATTTCAAGACAACTTTTCCTCGGTAATCTTGTACGACTTGAAAGATTTGATAGCTTAGGTTTTTCTCATAATTTAGATCAGCTTTTCTACCTCTGCACTATTCAGCATCAACTCAGGTATTGAAACAATACCGTACGTTACGCAAAAGAACCACTGACAGAAACAAGTGGCCTACATTTTCGCTTGCTAACAACACACAGGCCCTTCTTTACTCTTTACGTTTTGCTACTCCAATAATGTTTAAAGTACACTTTTATTGCTACGTGTCGGCGTTTCACCCCTCTTTGCGGTTCATCATATAACTTCATGTTTTTGTTTTTTACTGTCGAAGACGGCTGTGGTAAAAATGTGTTACAAAAATAGGAGTGTTGAGATTTTGCATTTAATGATAATTGAATCAAAAAGATTTTTGTTATTTTGAATGCGATGATGCAAGTTTATAGTTAGCGTTCTGCATAATATGATCTTTCAAAAATTTGCGTAATTCATAAATTAAGTTCTTCTTTGCCTTTGGTTCAATAATATTTAATACTGCAAATTGACATGTTTATTGAAGAAAAACTAAAAGCTGAACCAATCTCTTATAGCGATCATTCAAGATGTCAGCCGACAACAGGGACGCAGTCTCCCGCAGCATGGGGTCCATGCTTTTGCAGGGATACAAGATGCTAGCCGATTCTTGTCCGACTTGCAGCGTAAGTTTATTTATTGTTTGTTTTGAAATGGGATAAATTCAAAATTATTTTCATAAAACGAAAATCTAGAATGTTTTGATGCAAGACAAGAAAGGAGTGAACATTTGTGTGAATTGCAATTTGACTAAAGAATTGGAACCCACGACCACGGGTATGGATGTTGACCAAGCACGTCATGCTGTAATTATCAATGGTAAATAATGAATCAATAGTCAATAACACTTCTCATTAAGTAATTATTACGTAATTTTTCAATGTTTCTTATTATGATTTTAAAATAGCCGGAGATTTCCAGCCTAAGCGAAAGCATCCAAACGGAGATAGGTATCAAGTGAAGGCCATACAGGCAGCAGAAGAAGCTCTTTGTCAAGAAATGCAATACGCTTCGGACGTTCTGATTATTAATCCTCCCTTGGATCTTCCTTCAAGACTCGTCCATGTTCAGTTTATTAAGGAATGTGCCGAAGCTCTTAAATCTCTTCATGGGATTCAACTGTAATCTCTTATTTTCATTTCACATTGCAACTTTCTACTAATTGTTTCTGTTTTCCTCGGTTTATATAATTAAGGTTATAAAATTATCTCTCTTTTTCGAAAGTTACAGTCTCAAAGCAGAATCCACCTTATAAACTTAGTTTTTGCATCATAATATTACTGATATTATTTTTGTATTAACAATCCGTTACATTCACTCTTCCTTTTATATTTCCTTACGAACAAGTTGAATAACACTCTATTAACAGTATG
>Ga0194135_10000425_pt1 | contig 24861 bp, 13 predicted proteins | sample LitLau_LLRF_2013_FD_134024 | JGI IMG/M metagenome (GOLD analysis project Ga0194135, IMG submission 134024) | Freshwater sediment microbial communities in response to fracking from North America - Little Laurel Run_MetaG_LLRF_2013 (version 2) | ecosystem: Environmental > Aquatic > Freshwater >... | reverse complement strand
AGGATGTCTGGAAGGGAATACTCCATGAAGTGATTGTAAGAGTTAATAGTCTGTGACGATGGTCCACATGTGTCAAAATAACTTTCCAAAACGGTGTCAACTCCGATGTCGACCATTTCTTTGCTGGTCAATTCACGATCTTCAGTTAACACTGGGAACTCCGCACGTTTTTGTTTGGTGTATTTCGGATTCGGTGCAGGTTTGTCTTTTGTATTGGCGACGATTTCGACCCTTCTTCCAGCCCCAAAAGAAATCGCCTCTGCAGAAGTCGACGGCTTTTGCTCTTGAGGTTCCAATGTCGATGGAGAGGATGGACTCTTCTGTGATTCCAAATTGTCGACATTGTCGTCACTGTTATTGTCGTCATCTTTGTCGTTGTCGTCGTCAGAGTCCTGTAGAAGAGGGGCTTCTGGGAGCTCTGACAATGAGTTTCCTGCTGTAAACGAAGGGATAGGGAGCCCCAAGTTATCGAAATCCTTAGTCATGTCGAATGTCGGCGTGGAGGGAGTCGAATTCGAACTATTCGAACTAATAAAAAGATGCAAGAGGTTTCGTAGTTGATGGAGTATCCATCCCATACCCTTGCGGGTATGGGATGGATACTCCATCAAGTTTCGTAGTTGACTGTTCCACAGAAAATGTGTTTTTTAATTTATGGATTGATTGTAGTTGAATTTTTACTCGCCAGATGTCTCGGCAAAGTTTTCCAACGCAAAATCTTGAAATGAGACACTTCAGCCTGTCGCCTTCACAATTCTCAATTCTCTGTGACCTCTGACCCTGTAAGGGGACGGGGGGGGATAAAAGTAAGACCTTGTGACTGCTTAACCTACGTAGGATTATACTAACATGTGTATTATTTATTATTATTACATAGTAAATTGATGAATGAATGGCTTTATTTATATGTATGAAGTTTTGATATCATTGTCATCCATTCATTTTCAAGCGGTTCCTTCTATTCATTCACTATCCTTCCTACCCTTTTTGCTATAGTTCTATATACCGTTACCGTAATGCTATTGACTTAAACTCAAAAGACTCAAAACAAGTTATAGCAAGTAATCTAATCATTAACACTATTGAACTCAACCACTCAACTATATACGCTATCTAGCTACGCATTCTTACACGACACATTCTTGCGTAATCTCAAGTTTCTCGAATATTGGGTTAAAAGTAGATCACGCCATGGGAGCAAATCAAAGTAATGAAACATGAAGCTCATTGACATTTACATAGGGAACACTATTTTTGTTGTTTCTTTGTGTAAGAAATCACAACTTTGCAAATTCCACTAGAAGAAGAGTCCCATTGATGTTTTGCATTGAGGGATGAACAGGGAATAAACATAAAGTTCGTGGAGGTGGAACCCTCCTCACGACAACTTGGTCTATGCAGAGCTTTGCCATTATGACTTACGACTTGGCACTACAAACTGGGAAGATATAAAGAATAACTTACGAGGGAACTGACATTAGTCACATTCGCAATTTTTTACCCGTTTAAAACGACTAGGCTTGGGGTTGGCAGCATCACTTATATCTTTTGGTTAGTAGTTTAAGATTACTTTGAGGAGAAAATCGGCGACGAATTAGACGATCGTCCTAACCAAACTAACTACACAGAGAGTGAGAGAGAGAGCAGAAGTCTAATGAAAGGAATTCCATGTGATGATTTACCGACGTGGTCCTAACGTTCGCTCACAGCCAGATGGACGGAATAATTTTGCACAAAATTACATCATTAGCACTTTCACTTTTCTAAACTTATTTGATCAAGAAGACTCTTTCCTGGGAATGATAAAATTTGAGAAAGCAATTTTAGGAAGGAAACCGCTTCCTCTCTGTCTCCCTTCTTTCTTACTCAAAAGCCAGAAACTTTCATTGATTTTCTCCAAAAATGAATTTCCTCGGCTTATCTTTCGTAGAGGAAATCATCATCATCCCTATCACCATTTCTCGTCTCGCCTTTCTGTTAAAAACATATTCTTCTAATTTCTTGCTTTTTTGCAGACTTCGCTCTTGCCTCTTTTTTAAATTCTAACGAAGAATGCAAATACAATTTTAGGCCTCATTGTAATGGAAAATTGAAAATCGAGGCAAATATTAAACTAGCACTCTCAGATTTTTTGAATGAACGTACATTCGTCTAATAAATTATTTTAGCTCTTCATTATATGAAACGGGGTAAAAAGATTTCTTGTACGATGAGTAAGAGAGGTTGCTATTCATCCTCACAAAGTTCAAAGCAGGCGAGACGCATTTAATTCAGGGAGAACCTCTGATTCTGTCTCCCCATCAAACGACGATGAATGCCGAACAGTTCACCTGTGAGACACGCTCTCAGAGATTTAGTTACATTCTACTTTCAACTTTCTCCGAGAATATCTCAGGTAGTCAACAGAGAGAGAGAGAGAGGGAGAAAGAGTGAATGTTTAATAATAATTACTCTCTACGCTAGAGAGACTTCCTTTCATTGAAATGTCACAAGCCATATATTCTACCATTCGCCCACGTTCGTACAGTTCCTCAGAATATGAAACTGGCGGAAATGCGAAGCTCAAGTCCTGTTGATATTTAATTCATGTTTCTTTTTACGAGGACGAATCAGAGAAAGAGAGAGAGAGACGACAATTCTTCTACACTCGTCACATTTCTCTCTCACGAATATGTCAAATACCTTCACGTTTCTTGTTGACTTTTATTCTCGATATAGACGAGTGTCTAAAATACTGAGAACCCAATTAAACATCATTACTCCTCTGTGAATAGCTACGAACGTTTTTTCAGACTCTGGAAATATCTTTAATGAACTGAATTGTTCATTTTTTTGTATAAAGAGAGACATGTGAGGAGCGAAAATTCGTGGCTAGTACTCTTTTCTCTCTAAAAGTCTAAAAATCTAACCAGGTAGGTGAACTTTGTGTGCTTTCTCCTCCGACTCTTGACTGATGCATAATGACCTGGCTAACTAAAAGCTATAAAGTGAAAGTATTGGCAGTCATAACTTAATGGGCAATCATTCTAAGATTTTATGGGAAAAGTTTACAAGCGCTACTTAACCTCCCTCACCACCACCGTCGCGTCCTGCACTCCAACAGCAACGCACGACCACAGCAATCTCCGACATATCCCGGTGGTAACCACTTCTTCAATAGTTCAACTTTTTCATAATACAGAGTAAGCTACAAGCTACGACGTCTACATAGGGTCTAGACGATCTTTTTTCCTTAAAAGGACACAGTGCATGTATAACATACTTCGTGTGTGTGTGTGTTTGTGTACGTATGGACACTCTAATATGAATGACAATGTCTTTATGCACCGTAATTAGTTTATTAGTAAATAGCTTTATTATATATCTGAGGACTGGGCTGAAGGAATAACGAAAGCCCTGCTCACTCTACTCAATTGCTCAACTCTTCTAAACTCGAGTGAAAGTTTACCAATTACGAATAATGAGAGTCGTAAGAATCACCGCATATGCGTAGATTTATGACTTCCTGGTGTACAGAATGTGACTCCACCATACATTACGCCATAATAATACAGTGTGTGTGCATAGTGTTCGTTCCTTAAGTCACCCCGCTGCTGCTGCTGCTGCTGCTGTCTGTCTGATTATATGATCCTCCAGAGTTCTATATTTAATCATTAGAGTAGATGAAGTGACAGGAAAAATGTCATGTGCCTTATGGAAATGTAATGGATTTTGATGGATCGATTATTTTGACACGAAGGAGGATATCAACACATCCATCTACCTTATTCACATCACTAGAACTTCTCCTGAGCTGCCAGCTAAACATGACAAGTCGACGAAGACTGCTTTCAATTTCCTTCGTGCACAAACACAACCCAGGAAAAGGAGGAGCAGTGGTAAAGCATTATTCAGACTGAATAGTTGTAAGCCAACCAAGATTGATTGTTGCATAGAGATCTCTTCCTTTCAGGGTGCGTGAGTGTGTGTGTGTGTGGTATGGAAATGGATTAAACAAGAAGAAAGCTCTTTATGTGTGTAAAAGTAAAAACATCAGGAGCAGCAGTTGTGGAATCTGGAAGAGGGATATAATGTATAGTGTAGTATTGATACCCATCACTGTCAGAATGGACGAGTGACTACTGACTTGCCTTTTCTACGTTTATACTTTCATATACGTTTACAGTCTCTGTTGACTGCTCTTAATGTTCCAATGATGGAGCTAACAGCTAAAAATGTACACACGCATATATATAGCTTAGGCTATTTGTACACAAAGAAACAAGCAAAAAAATCACAACCAATTTATTGGATATCCATCTTATACGCCTGTATTGAGTTCCTCGAACATTCCAGCCCAAAAGAAACACAGTAAGTCAGCTTTCAAGTACTAAAAGACGGATATGTCATAATCAATTTTTTCATTTTCTTCTCGTTTTATTACTCTTTCCTTTCTGGCAAACGATATTTTATTTGTTCCGTTTAGATAGCTTTATGCTACTAACATATTGTAATCTAAACATTTTGCACACAACTTTCTCAATTCATATGTGTGTAAAATGTGGAGCGGATAAAAGTACTGACAAGCTGCAGAAGAGAGACTGAGGCAATAATCGATACAACGAGTTTTGAATTGTTCTCTCTCTGTCCCATGAATAAAAGGGATGAAGAGCGAGATCAGAGTGGAAATGTTTCGAAATATTATTAGATTTTCCGTCCACCTTCTCCATATACACCTACCAGGCTGCAAAAGTACTTGTTAGTCGAGCTGAGGGAGAGGAGGGAACTTGCTGCCATTAAAAGACTAAAATTGTATTGTTTGCCGAAAGAATAATTTGCTCAAGTAGAGCCACGTGAATAGAGAGGAAACGACTTTTTGTTCCACACGGAGGAGGTTTCAATAATCAGAAGAAGAAGAAGGAACAGCGGAATGACTACTAATTCAAATCCAGTCCGATGGAAAATCCGGGCAAGGCAATCTTAACAACTGATGAGATATGATTTCATAGCTTTCTCCTCTTGGTTACTACATGATGTATGTGCATATCTGTACACACACACACACACACACACGTGTACTGTGTATTATTCTGTACGGGGTTATATAGATGTGTGGAGAAAGCTGGTGTTCCCTGTAGAAGCCAAGTGTTATTATTGTAGGAGCTGCTGGGAAGCTATCCATACATGTATTGTAGGTTAGTACCGGGTGCTCAGGATTTGTGTGTGTGCATCCTATTCAGGGAGATTTACAAAGCGCATGGTCCTATTCTCTCGAAGTCTTTAGAGCTGAAGGAGCAGTGTTAGCTTTATGTCTTGAACGTCTCTCATGAGTCTTTCTCTCAATTCTTTAGTGCATTCGTGGAGTTTTCCCGGATCGGACATTTCCCATTAGCCTTTGAACCACACGCCAAAATGCATACGACGACGACGAAGGTTTCGAAGCTCTAAGCTTTCTCATCATTATTATTACTTTGTGTGCTTCGTCCATATCAAAGGCAGATCTAATTTGTTCTACATGGTAATACAATTACACGACGAGAGCAAATAACAAATATATTCTCTGTGGTGCACTTCATATAAAGTCATATGGTAATTGGACTTCCTTTCAATCCAAGCAGCAGCAGAACGAAATCTTCTCGTTCGTTTGGCCACATGGTTTCATTGTCAGTTGGTTCCTCATCCGAACCTCCACGCAACTTTTATTACACTCTCTACGAGTAATCTATTTGTACTTGGATCATGGAGAATTATTCTCTATTCGTTCTATTCTTGGATACAATCAATAGTCCAGAGTCGTGTCTCTTGCACGAGAAATCCAATAATCACATAACATAAACCAAAGTAAAAAGGTACGAAGATTTCTGATTGTGAGCACACACGTTGTACGTTTCTATATTTATACGACGCTACTAATAGAACACGTTACACGGGAGGAAAGTGAGTGTGCATTCCTCAAAGGCTCAAACAGGCAACAAAAGGAGAGAAAAAATCGAAAACTTTTTAGCAATAAATCTAGACGTGAAGTATCTTCTTGTAAGGATCCTATCATCACTTTCACCATCTCTCCCTCTCCATATAATACACCAGTACAAGATTCTCTCCCGTCTTCTGATCTCATCCGACAGAATAGAAGAGTGTGGACAGTTTGGCCTGTGGCAACAACACACACACACTTTCTTCATTACTTCCACTATCACATCACGGTGATTGACAGAAACCTAGTAGAGAGAGAAAGAAATACTCCAAACAAACAAGAAATGGCTAATTGAACTCTCTCATCTTATACTATTGCGTCCAACATCTCCCAGGCATCAAACCATATACAGAATAAAACCTTCTCTCCTTACGAAACACTACTAGGAACACATTAAAAGGAAATATTTCTCGTGGGAGAAAGCAATCGAACGAGTACACACAATAATTAGACTCTACTCAATCGTCGCCTCGTCTCTCTCAAAGTGGTTGTAACAATAACAGTGTGTGTGTGTGTGTGTGTTAATCTCCTCAAAGTATATGTATATAGGAGAATATATAGAGACATACAAAAATGTACGTATAGAATAGTATAGATCAAAATGTCATCACAGACCAAACCGATTATCTCTCAGAGATGTGTGTCATCATGGAAAGAAGATTAACTTTCGTATTTGCACTGTATACTATGTGGCAACTGTCCATTACTTTGTCCCAAAGTATTGTGATTGGATGATGAGTCGTGACCAACTGTCATAGAACTTTGTGCAGACACAGACTGCATTATATTGCATACATACATGACTAATATTATTAGTACATACGGGTCGTGTGTTTTTCCTCGAGAGACGTAATTTATGTAACACAAACATGCAGTTGCAAGTAGACCAAGTTTATTTGTGTAATGATGGAATAACTTATAATAATAATAAGGAGGAAGACTCGAGAGGAGAAAGTCTCATCCCTTCCTGTCATCCTTTTATCATTGGTGATAACAATAATGGAAACTGTAATGATGATAATAATAATAATATAATTTTCACAAGAAGGAGATTCACTCTTCTTGAGTGACGTTGTGGAGACAAGCGAAGGCAATAGTCAGCCGCACAGTCACGTATATGCAAATTGACATTCGTCTACACTTCCTTTCGTTTCTACTGTCTTGGAGCAGTAGTGGTGTGGTGGTGGGTTGGACTATATTCATATATACAATCACTTTACACTTAACACTTAAGACTCTCAAGAATGTTGCCCCATGCAGTGACAATAATAATAAGTAATAAAACCCATCACTTGTTCGTTATTATGATGAGACGACTTCCACTTTCATTTTAAACCAATTCCCAGCGTTCATTCTGGAGGTTTGCTCATCTAGAGGCACTTCTGGGGAAGCCAAAAGAAGGAAAGAAGTATAAAGAAGTGGGTTCGAATGGCCAATACTTCTCATTAGCATACACAGGGCAGTCATTGGATGGAGAAACTGAGAATACGCTGATTCCATTCTAATGGGTGAAAGTGTGTGGAAAATGACGAGCTAAAGTGGAAACCCCGTTCCTTGTGTAATGAGTGGAATCTAATGAACCATTAGACTCAACGTACATAATAATATCTTTCTCCGAACACTAAAACTTGGGAAGAGACGGACTTTTTTCCGAGAACACTAAAACACTTTATCTTAAGGAACCTCCTTTTTCTTCGTGTGTGTGTGAATATTTCTCGGGTGTACCAACTAAAGAAGAATCCCCTAAAGCCTTGGAGATATGTGGACAAGCTGCATTGCTCTCTAAAAGAAGAACAATTCGCAGCTACACTTCCCCTTTCCACTTACAAAGTCCTTTAAAACCAACCTTGTTGTGTTCTGAATAAGCAAGTAGTTAACTTTGAGACTTTCACTTCTCATGATCCCATGTGCGAAAAACGGAAAAAGTATATGGCACACCAAATTCGTAATATGAGAAATACAAAAGAACTCAGAAGAAGAAGCCTCTCTCTTAAATTTGAGTTGACAACTTCTTTGAATTTTGTGGAAGAATCTCCTTCGTAGAAAGGGAAAGTCTCATCCTTTCCTCACCTTCTTCCTCAAGTCTATTCACAAACTTGTCTTTATCTATTTATCTCTTTCGTGACCAAACCATCTCGTCTTCCTCTTCTCCAAAGTATAAACGGGCTCTCATACACAAATTTTTGTACCATCCCCACACACGAGCTGAGAGAGATCGAGTGTTTAATATTTGGTAGCTTATACTCTTCTGGGTGAGTAATGACAACGCAGAGAAAGTTCTCGTGTGGACAATTTACAGGAGGAAGATGAGAAACACGGAAATACGGAGAGAATAAGAAGGATATATATTGTAACTCCTTTATTCTAATATCCTTCGTGTTTTTTGCACTCTAAAAAACTACCTGCTGCTGTTCCACTTCTTCGTCTAAAGACTAAACTTGTTCTTACACTTCAGAAGAGTAGTTCACGCTCATCTCATTTCGAGGAAAAAGTGCAAGGACATTTTGACACTTGATACTCTTTCTCTGTCTCACTTTATCTCTGTTGAATTCACAATTCTTCTGGAGAAATTCGCAGGGCCGCTCCCTCCTTTTGCCACAGGCAGAACGAATAATCTTCCCAATAGTTTGTGTTGTCGGTTCACCCATATAAACTAATAATAGCTCACAAGTGAATTTCCTCTACTTACAAGCACACATTGTGTACTGTACTTTTATATTGTGGAAGAACAAAAAATGTGCCGTCAAGACCAATAAGAAAGGAGTGGCCCAACCTGCCCAATACATTAGATATAAATAAGTATATACCTCCAGCTCCTTATATAATAGAATGTTGTTATATATACCATAGGCGATAACAACTGGTCAATCCAATAATTCTCTGTGAGCTTGATTACCTTAATCTACTATCAAGCTTATACATGGTTAATCATTGATATAAAATATATAGTCGTAGTCAATATATTGAAAGAAACCCATTAGAGATCTATCAAGACAGATTCTGTTAACCTACATTCTCTTTCCTCTCGCAGGTTTTCTGCCATTCATTTTTTACTTCCTACACAGTCCACCGACCAGCAGGCGTTTCTTCAAGTCATTTTGACAGAGTTCGCAGCAATCTTGAGCAACTCTCTCTCTCTTTTCTGCAGAACATTCTTCATTTCTCTCACACGCAGTTTGAGCAAAATTCTTCACCGGTGTACTAACGCAGGAGTAATAATATAAAAAGTGCGTATGTGTGTGAGATCTAGACTTTTTTGTAGTCTGCGTTAAAAGCATTACAAACTAATTTAGTCCCAAGAGAGAGAAAGTATGTGTGTAGAGCGACGTTAATCGTCTCTCTATATACGATAATATAGATAACACTTGTAAAGGTATATACTAAGGTAGAGAAGTATTTGAAGCGTATATACCTTTGGAAAATTAAGATAACTCGCAGGAAGGAAGTCAGCCACTCGGAAGCTCAATTTTTCTTGCAGCCATATCTTTATCATATAGTATTAAGATATTAAAGCCCAAAAGTAAAAGCACACACGTGAAGTTCCAGGCTTCGGGATAAGCATTCAGAAAGGATTCCAAGAGTAAGGACGAGGGACGGTTGAAAACCTTGTCTAAGCACTTTCTCTCGAGTGTTGACTGTGTGAGTCTTGTGGACTTGAGATACTTCTCTGTCGGAGTATCAGCTTTTGGCTTTCTCTAGACTTGCTACCACTGAAAAAGTGCGGACAGGAAACTCTTAAAAGGTCACTAATGGGTTCGACCCTCAATGGAAATATTCCTCTTGTAGAATAAAAAGGAAAACACACGTGGATGAGACTTTCTCCAACTCACCGCACACACCGTCAACCAACTCCCACAAGAAACTCTAAACTCTGGCCTAACGGAGTGTGGCAACAAAAGTAAAGAGGAAGAAAGTCTACAAAGTTTTTTCTCTTGAAAAGCATAAAAATGTTCTTTCAAAATGAGTTGGTTTTAGTCTAGAGAGTGAGCTGAATTTTGAATCTCAACTCAACTAACGCTCTCCTCTACCTTTTAAGCTTAAACTCGGTACAATCAGACTTCGTGTACGACAATCCTCTCTCGTAAGAGCTCTAAACTCTAAACTTATGGTAAATACGGAAATTCTGTAAGTGTATACACATACACTCTTTCGAGAGAACACTTTGTACTGATCAGGACTTCATATTAATATATATACCATTAATATACATATACTTGCTCCCAATTCTCTCGGACGAAGTCTCCTGAATAAACACGACTTTTCAAGAAATAGACGAACCACTTATGTGTACTTTGAATAGTTTGCTTCAGAAAGCTAAAACTTGGAAACTTTAGATTCTCTACCTGCATGGTTATACGCATAAAACAAAAATTTATAAACCAACATTCATTCAATACTGCAAATACCTTTCAAATATATAAAGTCTTTCCTCAGAAATTAGATTACTTTCAAACTTATTTCACCGAAGTAGGGAGCTGTATAAGAGTCTTTCTAAGGAGCAAATACCACAGTAGTCATTCTTAAAGAGAAAACGACGAGGACGACTCTATTAAATCTTGTTAAGTTGTAAGGGAATGTTGTAGTTGATCGAAAAGACGCCCGAAGAAACGAGAGTAGAAACATTGTTGTATAAAGTAACTACACTGTAACATTATTCAACTTCGAATCTACCTTTCCGTACAAACTGAGCTGAGTGTACACGCAGTATAAAAGTGGTGTAAAGACTTGGTGAAGCTGTTGTTTGATGCATATATAAAAATACAAAACTCAAGGTTGAGAAATATACGTGTAAGGACATTATCTCTTGTGCCCACTGCTCTCTACATGATAGAGAAGTTGACCAACCAAAGCTTACATGGAAATAGAAATCTAGGGAAGGACTACTTGCAAACTTTCACTCCATTTGGGACGATAAGAGAGAGGAAGTAGAGGAACAACAAGACTCTGTCTGTCTACTAAACTACTAACCACATTCCAAAGGAACACCCAACTGTGAGGGAGATAAGAGACACAAAAACTCTCATGTACGGATCTATACCTAAGCTGTTTCTCCTGTCAATAGAAACCATTAGGTGTAATGGGTGCACATTTTTAGATCTCCCAACTACACTTACCAATACGTGCAAAATAATACATCGCTTTCTATTTACTATATGTAAGGTCTGTGTGCAACTATTGACTATTTGTGAGTAGACTCGATGAAATTTCCTCTCTCAGGAAGAAAAGGATAAGAACACACAAAACAGATTCAACAAGAAAAGACGTGTGCTTATCCAAACTCTCTGTCCTCTCTCAGTATATTTTTAAACCGAACATATGTACACACAGAGACGTATTGTGAGAGTGCTTTCCCCAGTTGATATCGTTTAACACTCAAAACTCAAGCCAAACATTTGAAGCGAGCAAAACTGCACTTTCTCCGTCGTCGTCACGATGTTGACTTGAATGAAAGGAGAGAAAGTCTTTAGAATTCTGCACACTTTCTCGGAGTGTGAAAACTCTGCCCACCTTCATCTTGCTTAAGTCAACCGGACTAACTTTAACACTTAGATTGTGGATATGTGTATGTTTACTCGTTAAATGTCCTCTGAGCCATTCACACAAACTGATTTTATTCCAATCTTGTAAACGAGAAAGGAGGCCACCGGGACTTCTCTAGATAAACTAGGAAAAAACTTGACGTGGAATCATTCGATATATATTCTAAACCTATAGATATACTGGTGGTGATACGTACATATATATCTATTCGCTTTTGATAAAGCTTTCTCTACTTTCCTTACCAATCTAGTTCACCTTTCTCCAGGTTATTGTTAAGAGATTGGATTGAATTGGATTTTATCGCATACGGAATACATACATATATATATATATCTACGTACACTGCACTTTCTCAATGATGATCCGACCTTTATGCTTTCTACTTTACACACAACCTCATCGTTAAACGAAGAATAAGACGCCCGTGAAGAAATAACTCGTCTTGTGTTTCAGAAAACTCATCTCGTTTGCTGAAGGCAAAATAAACTACTGTCGGTGCAAACAAATCTTTCGAGGGATTTTTTAACACAAAACATTATTCATCTCGAAGAGAAATCTCTCTCGCCCGAATCTGCAGAATAAAGTCTACAGCAGGGGAGAAAGCCCTCTTCGTACCATTTATATCTATACATAAATATATATACAGGGCCTGTATATATATTTCTTCTTATATATTCTCTTGACGAACTGCAGTTTCTCATTGCGGTTGAATAAATGGTTCAACCCAGACTCAATAATAACACAGAAATGGCCGATATGGACAACACTACCCCGTATACCATCCAGGAGTTGCTCCGCCGGGTGAGTTTTGAAATATATACACATATTTATATTGTATGCGGGCCAACATGATACGCCTCAATTTAATCATCCATGAGATTACGTAGGAGAGTAGTATCATCAACTTGCATGTATGTTGTCATCATCTTGAAGTGAATTGCCAATTCTTTCGAGTGAGGCGACAAGGAAAATATATTTGCGAACATTCAATCCCACACAACCCACGCCACAAGGACTGTCCTTTCTTCTGAAAACAAACCTATTTATTATTATTATTGTATAAAAATGCATAGAGGAGTCCGATTGAATAGAGAGAAGAGACTCTCTCTGTGTTTCCTAGAAAAGTGTATGCCTAAGCAGAAGTCGTCTACTTTCTGAGTCTGCATATTTCATAACATCTTCTAATTTTGTATGCACTCTTCTTCCATACATACATACAGATAGATTCCTCCCACTCAAGTATATATATAACTAAAAGGCTCCATATACAGAGTCTACCTGACTTATTCATTTTGTATGCTATTGTTGACTACCGGAACAAAATGAATTTCTTAACTCGGGAGCTGAGTACTCTTTTCTCTGAAAAAGGCTCCCCGGCTACATCATTTTATACATTGCACACATGAAGAGACTCTCTTAAAATAATAATAACATATTTTTGCTCCAAGCAAAATAAAAAGCAACTAAGTATAATATGTCATGCCATTATGACTTTTAAGCTCAAGTTTAACATTTTATTATGTTCCAAAAATCCTACATACGAAACCCTTCCGGATATTATGAAAAACTCGCTCTAAAGTTTCTGTAACAAATTGTAAAACAGTTCGCATATCATCATATCACAGAGTTTCTTTGCACAAAGTTGATTGATTCAAAGGAAGCACGGATGGGGTGTTGCTTAAAAAAGCACGCTTGGGTTGTAGAATAGAAGAGATACCTTTCTATTTTTGAAATGAAGGATCAAAATATGAGAGAAGGATGGAGGCGACGTGTGAGTATCTCTCACAAACAGACGGGGTCATAAAGTTATTTAAGAAATTGAGATTGACAAGAATGGGGTGCTACTAATGGCCCATCACGCTCGGCTATCTCATCAATAAATGATCATGATCTTCTGCGGTGGAAGTGCCGAGGAAAAAGAGAGTTGCATCTGCAGGGGGATACAATTTTCTGTCTCTTTGAGTTGCATTGCAGAGACGATAAATGGACGGCATTTGTCCGACAGTCCTCTCCACAATATTATTTATAATAACATGTTCATTCGCACTAAACTATCTGGAGAGAACCACACACACACACACACACACAGACTGTACATAAATGTAATAGTTCTGAGAGAGCTCTCCATCACTTCGTGCTTTGCAGCAGAGACTATTACCACCTATTAAATTAGCTAAGCTAGAATGAATGCCATAAGCTCTCTCTGAGAATGAGCCTCATTTTTCCTTCAGAATCCAAAGTGGCAGAGTAATCGAATCAGAGTGACAATGTCATTTTTTATTGATACAACCACCCTTGTCACATCATTGAGGGAATTTTTATTACAAATGCTTCAAATGCACTTTTCCCTCCTTCGTCGTCGTTCTGTGTATGTGCATTACGTCGATGGACTTCTTGACTTTTTCCTTATATTTCGGGTTTTGTACCGAGGAGAGAAGGAGCAGAAGACGGCTTAGCGTGTAAAAACGTAAGAAAGCCCTTAAAACTTCAAACCTTGAAATTCACTTGAGCTCTCATACAAGTACTCTTGATATAAATACGAGTTTCGTGTAAAGCTCCAATGCATCATGGATCAATCTGTCTTAGTCTCCGAAAAATCGGTCTTTCCTTCCCCCCTTCCGTGTAATTTAGGTATAGTGCTTTCTCAATGAAGGAAAAGACCTTCCTTCTTGGGATTCACTTCCTTTCAAATAAACTATAAAGAATATCCAGTGAGATCCGCAGACTTATACAATAATGCACGAAGGGTCTCTCTCTGCATTGACTGAGATTCCCTGGACTTATTTTTGGCTTGTCGCACGTCTCACTCTCTAGGCACACTTGTATATTGGGACCATGATATTTCTTCTAAGAAAGCAATATGAATGTGTAGAAACCAATTGGTTTGAAAAGCCTCTCTCACTTCATCTCTTTTCCATTTTGAAAATTGGTTTTGCTTTCCATCTTTCGCAAGTTTTGAATGGGCAAGTATGATCTTCAAGACACCGTGTGATCACACTGAGTGAGTGTTTGAAGAACGTTCACCCGTATTATTTATATGTCAGGGGGAAATGGGGTGCAAATAGATATCCGTTGTTTTATGACACCTTCCATCCTTTTTACTCTCTAATATTCCTATAAACTTTCAACTCTCTCCAGAGCCGCTCTACCTATGAGTATTCGTGTTTCCTAACTAAATATTTATTCCCCTAGTAAATCCAAACCACACCCATGAACTCTTTCTTGCACTCGCTTAACCTCTTTCATAATTTACGACTCAGGTGGGGACAATGAGGAAACGAGTACTGTAGTAAATGTATATTGTGAAATATTTCCCCATGTACTCTTTCTAGTCAGGAGACGGTCAGACTGAGCTCCTTTCCCTTCAACTAAACACTTTCAATTCTTAAAAGCCTCAAGAGTGAAAGTGTCTCTTTGAGTAAAAAATACTTCCGCACTTCCTCATCATGAGTGGAGTCTGTTATATAACTCCTTACAAATTAGTAGAATTAACCTCTTCCCTTGTTTAGAACAATTGCCTGGTGAAAGCAATCCTCCTACCACTCTGTCGCTGCTGCGCTTTAAATGTCTCCCAGACTGTCATCTCTCCGTATTACGCAGAAAAAGTAGCAACTTTAAGATTTAATCCCTTTGGAATAAAAGTAAACAGGTTTCTCCAGTTTACTGTTTGTGCCACCGTTGTCCATGTTTGCGTAAAGGCGGAATTCTCCTACACAGATGCGCCTAATGTATACAAACACTTCACTCCCTTCTAAATTAATATTATAAATGCAAATATAAAATACCATCTACCTTTTGCCACCGTCCAAACTTTACTCTTAGCTGTTATTCCGTCACTTGATGAAGCAACCGAAAACTTGCAGCAACTTTTACCTTTGTTGATGTTGTGGTAGTGTTTTAAGGTTGTCAAAGAACAAGTAGTGGAAAAGGGAAAAGACCAAAGCACTTTTCCAAATGTTTCTCAGTTCTCTGAGTAATTTATACAAAGTCTCATGCGACATCCACTTTATTCGTGTGATGAAATGTGCCCACCGTAAAGATTTTTACAGCCTTAATAAAATTTATGCAATGATTTAATACTCAGGATTTAAAGGAATCCGACTAAATTCTCTCGAATTCATTTATTTATGCCTTTTCCTTAAGTCCTTGCGTACTACAAAGTTGTGTGGTTTAGTTTCGAAATCATAACTGCAGGTTTATGTGACATTCCACTTTCCCTTCGTGTTAACCTAACAGGCCGAGAGAACAGTATGTACATGCATGATAACCTCGTGAGGGCTCTGGAGCATTCATGTCTATTATTTCAATACTTGGGAGAAAAACATAAAATAAACCTTAAAAGGTTCTGTCCATTTAATATTATATAACCGCACATTCCCACAATCACATCCATGTTGTACACTTTAAAAAACCGGCGATAGTTAAAGCTTGATAATATATTAAAGGCTTGTGTACGCTTTCTCCCGTTCGTATTAATAGCTTACGGTTTACCAGTTTAGAGAAATTTGAATATCAACATCAAAATTTTAAGCGCTAGCCATGCTGCTTTCCACATAAACGAAAGTTTATGAGATCGTAAACTTAATCCAAATAGGAGATGGTACAGATTTTTATGGCAATAATTTTTTATCCAGGAGTGAGACAAGAAGAATTTAATTCAATTTTATATATGATTATTATCATACGTTGGCCAAGGATTGTTTCTGGTCTGCTTATTTTATCAAATGACGTTGAAAGATAACACGCAAAAGTTGAAGAAACGTCTCGTTAAATATAAATTCTTCTACAGATATGAACCTATAAGGTTGAATATTCTAATAATAGACCGAAAGTGAAGTTAATGAATGTCATTAAAACTTCTCCATTCTACTCGTAATATCTCGGATTGGAATCCAAATTAGAAATTCAATTTGAAAGAATTTCACGATCTACTTCCACTCCCAATAATTCAATAAAGTTTGCTAATTAACGAGTTGCATTCTACGGGAGACTATCAGTGAGATCCATTCGTTTGAAAACTTATCACTATATTTTAATTAGTAGAAATATAATGAGATTTAGTCTATTAACAGCTCAACCGTTACTTATTCCTGAAGCAAATATACTCTCTGAGAAATTATAATTCCATGGATGTTCCACAATGCACCAATTTATCTCAACTTACTCAGAATCCAACGGCCGTTACGGCACACTTGATTTCTAAGCTGGAGAAGGTTTTGTTCTTTTGTCTTTTGTATTTCCACATCATCGTCCACGATGATGATTCTTTATTCTATTTCTATCGTCGTCGTTCATAACTGATTATCTATTCTTCTAAGACTCTCCTCTTTCTTCAAGGACTTATTCATTAGTAATGAGAATCCTTGAAAATAATGAGCCAAAGACGATGCAGAGAACCGTGTACATTCTGGCGATCTCTAGCCTTTCCTTTTGCCTCTCATCCATTGCTTCACTCCTTCCTCACTCTTTTGTGTGCATCAATCAATACTCTGATCTCTAGTTTAAGTAGGTTTGTCTCAAAACTTTCTTATAGTCTCTCTCTCTCCATCCCTTATTGTTGTACAACTTGAACTTGCCTTCAAAATCTTTCAGCTTTGGCATGGATGACGATGGAGTGCTGAAGTTAATTAGTTACACAGTTCATCTCATTCGCTCCGAAGAGAGATAGTGTCTTATATAACTTCCTACCACAGATGAATGGAGATAGTGAGAAAGAGTGATGGCAAAACTTCTCGTGGAGTCTGTCTCGTATTATATAGTTGGGCGATAGGGATGTTAATTAAATTGAGAGCACATCACATCTCTTATTGGCATGCACTGTAGGCGACGATGAAAGGCTTCTTCATGTGACTTCCTTCATCATCCGCCGCAACCACCACACTACAAAACCACACGGCTACTCACACTATTAACTTACTCGCGATGAGTTCGTCGTAGCAAAAGGAAAGGCACACACTTTCTATCTTTGTATCTAACTAAATAAGCTGACTTGCTAAAGTATTCTCGGTTTGTTCTTTAATTCTGACTGAGTATTCAGTTGCCTTTCCCTCCCTCCCTCCATTGTGGTTTCTTTTACAGATAAATACACATACAACACACGACCCCTTTATTTACTTGACACTCCTCATTCACTTCCCCTTCGAGAGATGATGATAGCTGAGAAAGCCTTCTCTGTGCCAACAAGAGAGAAGATCATGCCCTTAGATTCATTTGGAGTTAATCTTGCCCCAGACATACACACACTAAGTATTAACTTTTGTGTGGATACGAGTATTTACTGTGCAGTACTGTGCACAAAGATATATACACGAAATAGCCCTTTATGCTCTTTCAGAGCGAAACTGCATCTTCATCATAATCTGTCTGAGAGATAATAAATACACAGCCAACAACCTTAACACGGGTTCAGTTTGGGTGTAATGGAGAAAGTGCATTACCTCGTCCGTCCAGCCCAAATCCCAGATTCCCTCGTAGCCCAACAACAACAACAGATAGTTACACTCCCAACGTCCCAACCACCAATCCATTTTATACTTTCACATGCTAGAACATTCTATCCAGCTCGGAGCATCTCTCTCTCTCTGAATTTACGTATACTCTTTATGCTACTACAACATGCTTTGTTTTGCAGAACAACTTAATCAGTCAGAAATAGGAAGTAGTTTATGGTCAGCTTGGAATCCATGTAGACATGTCGCGTATTGTACGCGGTATTCTGCAGAGATTGTCTCTCTCTCAGAAAATCTGTTTACAGTCCGACATATTTTATGGTGTAAACATCCCCCTGCGTAATTAATGCATGCATGTACATATCCTGCGTAAATCTGATTAAGTATATAACGCATACCATGGGCTGCTTCTGGTTTCACCATATATTTATTAAGCATTCTGTAGTTTCAAAATAAAGGCATTTATTAAGTACACAAATGTATAGGTGGATTCTGCTTCCCTGATAAATGTCTTTGTTTGCCTCTTCGGAGAGAAAGTATTTGTTGTCTGTTTTAGCCTTTAGCTATGTCTACATAACACCAAAAGTTACAGTAGATACAAAGTAGAGAGATGCGAGGAAAGGCCTCAGGTTGTTCAAAGGCCTGGACACAATCAGGTGAAAGGTGTGTTGTATTACATAATAAGCTGATCTTATTGCAAAGGCGACAGTTGAGGAAATAGAAAGATGAAAGAAAAGTGAACAAGTACTTGTTGTTTGTACCTTGAGGGGATGGAGAGGGAGGACCACCTCCACCTTTCTCCTCAACTTTCTCCACTGCTATTATTTGTTTAGAGTTGATGATGATCATTCTGATGGGTCTTTGCTCAACCATTTTGCCTTAGATTTACACTTTTTCCTCTCTGTTTGTCTTTCTCAGAGGGCTATCACTTTCTCTCCCTGTCTCTTTAGGTGACTCTCTCGATACTTGTCTGCCCTTCCTATATACTTTACACACATTCCTACTGGAGAGATCTCTTCCCTCAAAAGAAAATACTCGAGGGAATTCTCTTTTACAAATAAACCCAAAAACCAATTTCCACTTGGTTGCTCTATCAGTCCACACTGCTTTTCTCCAAGCACAGAAACTTGTTTGTGATTTTTTCCTCGATAGATTTTGACTCGTACTGTGTTGTAGCTGAACTATGTCGTAGAGTGGCTCTTCGTTGTCTCGTTTACAAGATTTTACTTCGTTTTTCGTCTCACACAGAAAAAACTTCACACACTGTTGACTGTGGTGTTTTGTGCTTTCACTGCTTTCTCCTCCCTCCAGACACAATTGGCGAAGAATACGGGCGAACAAATTTTTTACAACTTGCCTTCTGTCACGGAGAAATCAGGTCAAGTAGATTTGATGAAATCAAACAAGGAAACCAACACATAGACAAGACGATGCATGCGTAGGAAAGGGATGGAATAATCAGTTCCACATGGTACATAACAGTAGTATAGAGCTATACTTACTCTTACATCATTATACTTTGAACTTTATTCCTCGTGCTTTTCATGTAATATTATACTGCCTGGATTACTCAAACTCGACCTTGGACAAGAATGAACATGTATGATGGAGAAAGAGATAGCGGAGATAACCACAGAGTCAGCCAGAAGAACTCTTACGGAATAACTTAGTGTTTCGTCAAAAGCGTCTTTCTGAACATTGTCGAGAGTATTTCGCCCAACTTTTCCTATTAAGTAGTTCACGCAGCACTTTTACCCATAAGGATGCATTACAAATTGCTATTGATCTGTTTTCTTTCATGTGCAAATTGATATAGCAATCACACGAGACATTAAATGCTCCCAGGTGAAAGTCTCTTCTAATACGCAGTACTAAAGTAAGGGAAAGTAAGCCATGGTCGTATTATGCTGATTCAGGCTTATCTAGTCTCCCATGTAGAAATATATTCAACCACACAATATCTCTGCCTAGCCAGCCAGTGTCTACGCTGATAATGGTAGACCTTCACATTTTAGATAAAGTCGGCCATCATATCTCTCTCTGCAATAATTCCGCAGCTAAAATCCGTAAATGTTAAATCGCTGTACAGATAGTTTGATCATTTTCTATTTCGTGAATCTCAATCTAACGTTTCTTTAATGCGAACTGACTACGACCTCCTCTTAGTTCGTAGTATGTGTTGAACAAAATCTCGTAGCAGCAACAGAAAGATATTAGGAAGGACAGTCAACTGCCTTTTTGCATTCCAGGCACGAGTGGGAAGAAATGCAATGCCCGTCACCGTCACAAAACTTGGAGAGTCTTATTGACTTAGTCAGGTTTCAGTGTGTCAGTATCATCGTTGATGGCCCTGGTGGATGTGACAGTCTTAGTTTTGTAGCTTAGAATGCAACTGACTATTGAAAACCTTCCTGCAAATATCTCACGGAGCATTGTTGTGTACCACTTTCTCATACGCCATGTGTGTTTGTGGCAAAGGTTTGAAAGCAGGTGGTGGTAAGCATTAGGATTTTCCATGAGAAAGAAATAAAAGCTTTTGCTTATTTCTCCATGAAATTGCCCAGCATAGAGAACAGCAAGAACAACAGCTACAAATGTCTTAATCATACGAACTTGTGAGTTACAAGGCGTCTCATAAAACCACTCCGTTCCCGTATGCGTTCTAGGGATATGAAGTCTGCTCTGAGTTTACTTTCCCTCCTAAGAAGAAGCCAAGCGGTTAATTATTTTTATGTTCTCAGCTCCGGGTGGCGAATTTTTTGCACTAATGTAGCCTCGCAGTATTTACTGTGCCATCAAATTCTACTCTTCTTGGCTATCTTTGCAATGATGACGAGTATGTTAAGTTCTCATCAACTACTCGTCTACTTTATTTCTTGTAATTTGCAACACTATCTAAAAAGATACTGTCTCATTCATACGAGATTAACGAGATAATAGTATTGCAGTAAGTACCTTGGATTTGAAAATATTGTTCCTGCTTACTTGTGCCTTCATTTTGGCTTTTAATGCCTATCCTCTGAAATTGTAAGAGTACACGAGTCCACTTGAAAGTTTCCCATTAGGAGCATTTCCTTGATTCAAAAGTAGTTTTTAAAGGCACCGGACCAAAATATCATTAAATTTGAGCGTCTAAGAGAGTAGAGAACTTCACTTTTGCCAAAGATGAGAATCCTCTCTGTTTCCTTTTCAAAAATTTTAATAACCTAGCCCAAATTGTTTGAAATGAGACAACGGAAACACAAAAATGCTACACGAATATGTTTTTACACTTTCTTCTGAAAGCTTTTTTGCTAAAAATTTGAGGGTTAGTTTTCCTTGACAAAAAGAAGTCCAGCTGAGCGCTAATGTACTTTCTTTCGGGAGAATTGGCATTAGTGTTTGAATTAGAAAATATCCTCGCTGTATGGGAATGAAAGTATGGGAATTTCGCACACACTCACACACATGCTGGACCGAGCAAATCTGAAGTTTATATATAAACATTTGCACTAATGCAATTCACATAACATGTTGGAACAGAAGACGGCCTACTGGGGATTTTAGATTAGAGCGGACAAAAGATGAGTTCGTTTTCTTCCTAAATGAACTTTTACTCTTCCACACAAAATAAACTTCGTTTCCTACTTTCCCTTCCAATTATAAGTTGAATTTCTCATTATCACGCTCTCACAACCGTGTTGAAATATTCCAAGAAATTTCACGTACAACGAACAATGGTAAAAACAAGTTTCAAGTAACTGGTCCATCAACGTAACTTTGCTTTTTGCAATCTCCAAATTAAATACAGTAATTACATCTATCAAAAGAATACACGAACACGCGACCATTTTGTGTGTTCAATTAAAAGCAGATCTAATTCTGAAAAAGAGTACGAGGGCAATCGAACATCAGCATACAGGGAAATGAACAGCAATTTGGCTTAATTCTGAGAACATTACAATTGACAGCTTGCCAGCGTTATATGATTATTATTATTGCAAGGTGTGCTTTTAATCCGAAGGCGTCATGCGTCATTCGTTATTACACTGAATTCGGGAGAGGAATTGTGCAAGCAATCCATATTAAATAAAATGTGATTCTTTGTTACGTCAAACTATCAAAGTAGGCAGAACGAGTTAAGTGCACTGATGCATATCATTGCATTTCTCCAGCGAAACATAAAAAAGGTGACGCAAGGTGAACAACATAATTGAAGTTCGGAACGAGTGAACATATTTACATGTACATACAAAGTAATTTTCCGCTTGACTATTTAATCTCCGAGTAAGAACTCACTAGGAATCTCTGAAAGTATTTAATGTAGAGTGTTCTAGCAAATTAAAACTTACCTCTGTACACTCACTCAATCTCTCTACTTTCAACTTTTCTCCTACTCACTCATGCAATGCTAACATTAACTTTTACTTTGCATGTGTGTTTGTGTACGAAATAGTTTCTTTTTATAAATGAACCGAAAAGTTTTAAAATACAAGTCACATTTCTTCTGAAGCATTCCCATGTATTCATAACCTTTCCTTCACACGGTCAGTTTAATCTGTAACTTTCTCTCCAGATTGTGCAGCGTGTTTAATTGCATAATTGTCCTTGGCCAGAATTTTTGCGAAAACATTTCACATTATACGAAACACTTTGTTTCGTACTTCGGAGGTGCTTAAAGTATTTAAAAGGATAATGGCCGTTTACCTTTGAACTTAATTCGCCATTCAACACACTCTCGTAACATATTCGCAAGTTTAAGCCGAACACCGTGGTACAGTTTTGCTTCATGCAAATGCATTCTTTAATTAAACGACCTACCGCATTTTGTATCATCTGCAACTCATTGTGCTAATTAATTTTAATCCCCCAGGGTTTTTACGAAGGTTTTTGTGATCATCACTCGTCGTAGGAATTATTACTCTGATACAGAACTGAACAAACGAAAGAATTTTTCGAAGCGATATTGTACTCTGTGAAAATTATTAATGCCCTCACTTCTTCTGTACGCCTCTTCTGTAATGAAATAGCAGACCAGGTGAAACTCGCATGGCTCGGAGTGTTTTATTACTTATTTCATTTCCACATGGTTCGTTTCTCATTCCATTTATTTCGTCGCAGACATGCTGAGGACATTAAGCTGCGAGTTGTGTTGTTGATGTTTATGTTGATTGAGGTATTCTACTTTCAGTACTTTCTCGTATCAGAACAACAATGCGACTGAACATAATACTCCCCTTCATTCATTCTTATACAATTTGGCTTTTTAGGTCGACTTTTAACTATAGCATGCTCATATAGAGCAATACACGCGCGTAGTTTCCAAAAGGCTTGTATACGTATAATAGAGAGAGAGGATGATAACCACCCGCACAAGTCACAAGAATTCCATGCAAGATCAAAGGTGAAAGGAAAGTAGATGAAGGAATTCAGAAATAAGTTTGTAATGGTAATGTAATATGAAACTTTCTACTTTTGAGTGTAAACATGCCACGTGTACAATGGAGGAGGAAGCTGGTGGTGGGTGTAATTCTTCGAAATCCGAATTCACTCTCTGTCTGCCCTGACACATCGCGTCGTAGTATATTGTAAGTTGGCGAAACTAAACTGGAGAAGGCACACACACCCATCCCTACAGTAATTTCCATCCTCCCATAAAAGACCATGTAGGAGAATGAAGTAAGTAGCTTTTATTGAAACACGAGCTTTTTTAGCATCAACATTTCCATTATGCCCTGCTCGCAGAGAGACTCGTGTGCTTCAGCGCTTTCTCTCTGTTTATAGTTGTCGGGTAAGTATTTAGTAGAGATGAAGACCACGGCAAAAGTAGGCGGATAACTTTCTTCCTACTTTCCCTTTTAGTCGAAAGCTTTGACTGGTAATCCTTACAAATCACATTTATCGTGCTCCACTGACAGCCCGATAGCTTATATACATTACACTCTCGAGGTAAATGAATGAGCATTCCTGCATTACCATAATGTTAACGCGAGTCTCCTTAACGCATATATACTAAATCCTTTCCTCCACTCCCTTCGCTGCAGGAGGCCCTTTTAACATTTTAACCATCTTCTATGCACACATAACTGCCACTAATATAACTTCTATATAACATCTACATATGCACACAGTAATATACCTTCTTCTGCTGCATCACCCAGCCAAATCTCGAGACAGCTTATTTAGTAAAAACTTAAGTGCGTTTACTCTTCTAAACACACTTCAGTTCACACATTTTCATTCATAAGTTTTATTGGCAGCCAATATATTATATATATGCCATCCAATGTGTATTTTATTTCATATTTTTGATATTATTCCCAAGAACTTACGTTGAAAAATTCCTCGACACTGCAATAAAGATGACAATAATATGTAGTAAAAAATAAGTTGGAGAGAGCTAAAATGCTGAAAATTCTAAAATCACGGAGCCAAATGGTTCGGGAAGGGAGATTTATCTGGAAAAGTCTATTTGTAGATAAGGAGTGCATAAACTGCAGACCTGTCATCCCTTCACATATTTATCTCCCGGTTAAAGTGAAGTATACACTTGTGTTTATTGCTTTCTTCGAAGAGCAACCATCTCTACAATATATATTCACAATATATCGCTGGTCTTTCAGTTCTCCTTGTGCATCCTTTACACTTTCGTACAGTTCGATGCATCTTACACTTTCTAGATAAATAACCCTAAAAAACTTGAAAGTGTAGAGTCTTGAAAGTCTTTCCTCTATCATACTTAACTTTCCCCAATATAAATCTGTTCTACCGCTTTACTCAACCCGGACTTCATATATTTACGCGCCTGGCTTATTGTTACTCCTTTCCACCCGAGTCTCACACAGACATATACGGACGGATCCACCTAAATACCTACTTTCTTTCCCTTTTGTGTCTCGAGTGCATTCTCATTGCAAATTGGATATTACTCTACATTCT
>Ga0194135_10000424_pt1 | contig 24874 bp, 24 predicted proteins | sample LitLau_LLRF_2013_FD_134024 | JGI IMG/M metagenome (GOLD analysis project Ga0194135, IMG submission 134024) | Freshwater sediment microbial communities in response to fracking from North America - Little Laurel Run_MetaG_LLRF_2013 (version 2) | ecosystem: Environmental > Aquatic > Freshwater >... | reverse complement strand
TCAGCGATGAGTGAAACCCATGAACGAAAGTCATATATATATATATATGTATAGCGTAAAGTTTAGTGGTTAGAAGTTGAAACGTTGAAAGCAAAGAAGATTTTCTAGATTCTCTCACACGTTCCTAATTTATATTCCCTCATACTTGAAGTAATAAAGAAAGTAGCCCACTTTGTGGTGGAGGATTTTTCTAAGAATATGGCTGAGTATGGTGATTAAATAATTCCAAGAATCTCACACTACTCAATGTGTACCAGCGAAAGATATTCGTAAATGAAAGCATAGACGCGGAAGGAAGGAAGTATATAATATATCTAGGCGAGTCCTGGAGGAATATTCACATCGTATGTGCAATAGCTTGAGGGATAATTATTAAACTCCACGTTTCGGTTTTATCACGGACTCTTATGTATACGCGAATCGCCCTCCTGAGAGTTAATACATATTTGGTACACATAAGTGCGGGTCTAGAAATTTGAGAAAGATTCAAGACAATATTATAACGGTTAGTGCGTTTGCTATGAAACACACTCAACCGTTACCACCACCATCTTATATAATATCTTTCGTTGTGCTGATGCTGCAAAAGTTATTAAATAAAAGTCCTGAAAAACTATTCTTTTGGTCTTAAGGACATAAATTCATACACAATCCTCCACTTCAGTTGACAGGAATTAGGAAGAGCGACACGGCGAAGGAGATAATTAGAATAGAGAAAAACTTGCAAAAAAGAAAGGAAATGTTTCGTCAGTATGAAAAAACTTATAAGATACGAATATAAGAGACACGGCGAAACCTTGTTCTTTATATACATATAATGTAGTTGGTAAATAGCTATGTAGGGATATTGAAGGTATGGTTTGTTACATGCTGCAGGCTCATTACTAATTGTGGAAAGACAGTTGTACACGCTTCACGTGGGGAAAGTGATACTTATTTTACTTTCACTCGACCAGCAGCAGGCAAGGAGGATAATATATTACATACGTATAGTCTAACCTTGTACCATTTAATTGAGAGATATATAAACCTGCATAAGGAGTAAGTACCCGTTCCATAACATAACTTTATCATTTCAGGTCATTTCATTTATCTTATACGGTTATTCTCAGATTTATGGATGATTTTGTAAGCAGACTGCTGTGCATATAATACAATATAGAGAATAGTTGCTTTCACATACACACATACGAGACTCCGCAAAAAATGAGAGGTTGTAAATCTACTCTGTGAATTTGGTTGGTTGCCTCTAGCCAGAAACGTATATTGTTAAGCATAGCAGAGGAGCAGGCCCGTGATATATTATTATGTGGAGCAAATCTGATTAGACAGTAAATTTTTGTCGTTACATAAAACACATTTTATATCTTGTTGCTTGGACTTGGTCTCGATACACACGAAGAAGGAATAATACGTACAGAAATACAATTCAGGAGTTGACTGCATGACAGCGATATATATATATGTATATAAATATACATTATTATGTGGGGATTGTAATATGTAAGAATGAAATTGAAGTGACCGAAGAGCAGGTCAAATCATTATATTGAACGAGATATATCTATATATATATATATATAGAAATCGTGTTGCTGTTTTTGTTGTGTCTTTCTCTTGCTTTCACTCTTTTGCAAAGTTCTATACTTACTTTTACTCGGTGACTATATTGATTCGTTTGGGCCTTCTGTTTTTTTAGTAATTTTAATTATGTCATTTAATCGTTCAAAGCTGCTCGGACATACAATCAAATTAAAGCTCTACTTTTGGTTGTAGTGGATATTGTATTTACTGGAGTTAGGTTAGAGTTGGATGTGTGTCTGCCAATGGTTTTGTAGATTTCACTCTATTCCACCATCCATGCATAATGTGTTACAAACCTCATAGAATTGTATAACGTAGGATTCGGAGAAACAACTGAATATATATATAAGGTCTGCACAGCCGGCTACAATTACTGACAGAGTTGAGGTGCAATCGTTTTGAAATGCAATGCGAGCTTTCATCTCTATTACATGTAGCTTCTATTAAAGGAAGATCAAAGTTAAATGTAATTAATAATCGGATCGTGAGGCTCATTGAATCCTCCGTGATAATATTATGTACAGAGATGCATATATACACACACACGAGACATATTTGCATTTATATTACACAGGATTTCCTTTCTAATTTTACACGAGTAATTCATCCCATTGATGTGCGTAACATAATTTTGATGTTCTTTGAAGCAAAGCTTTGAAATCAAGAAGTGATTTGCGCATTAAACTTACAAGCCTCGTAAAGATGTAACAATAATAATTAAGAACTCAACAAGAGTGTATATAGTATCACTTTCCTCTTCTCAATAACTTATTTTTGTTATACAACAGGAAACTGCGAAGTAGGAACAATTAACAATGCATGGATACACTTCATACACTTGAAATTGTTGACGGGTAAGACAATGTGGAAGTATAGAACGAGTGTAATGTAGGCATCTTTACCATTAATGAAATATAATGAGTCTAACATAAGAGCTGGTACATTTATATACACATTGTGCCTTAAGAGTTCTAATGGTTCAGGAGAAAAGTGTGAAGACTTACAATCTGTGAACATCGGGAAGAACGGCTGTTTTAAGTCTATTCATATCTTGGCCAGAACATTTGCATTCTACTTCTCGAGTTGCAGTACTTCCGTCAGTTGTGTTCCAACAGAGACATGGGCCGTTGCTCCAGTACCTTGAGAGATCTTCCGCTGTCATCATCATAGAGTTGTCCTCTCCACCATTGTAAGAGATTGCACTGTTTCGCGATGATCTTCTAGGAATTCCTCCAAACCGACTTGTTATTCTGCTTGGCTTGAGCTTTACTGTGGGGGAATTCGGTTTTTCTAAAGAAGGAGAATAATAATTTCTATAGACTTTCAATACTGGAGAGAAAGAATTGAATCAAGTCTTGAGATGTAATGTACAATGTGGAGAGGTGATTTCATTAGCTTTTGCAATCAACAGTTTCAATGTCACGGACAATTGGTTTGATTTAAGTAGGTTTGTGATTGCATTACCATTTAATAGAGAGGATGAATCATAAGGTTTAAGTGTCATCACGGTTTCTTGTATATAATGCTTTGTCATGCTTGTGATGAATAATGTTTGGTATATTAGGTAATTTTACCTGTTTGAATGTTGTCTATGGATTGTGGCTGATGTTCACTGGTTGATGAGAAGAGGTTGGTGGTGACATTATTAGATGAGACCTTCATCGTCGTAGGAGTCGTTGATGTTGCTAAATTCAAGGACTCGCATGTCTCGGGAAGATTTGCGATAATGAAAATGAAGACAAATGTAGAAAGGAAGAGAGTCCACGCCCGAATTGAATTACTTACGCCCCACTTTCGGTCAAAGATTATTGTTTTCCTGTAGACAGAGAAATTCATTTCCATTCTTGAGTGTATCTCAAACGAGAGGGAGATTGTTATTTGCTAAACCTAATGATAGTGAGTTCAGAGAGGAAGATTTAGTTTTTAGTGGAACTCGCCTACAGACGAAGAAGAAACCATGTTAGAGAAGAAGTCCAATATTTGTCATTAAGGATTCATGGATGCATTATGGATGCGATGACTCTGGTTTCTATTTTGGAAGAAGAAGATGTCTGGGAGTTTTCGTTCTGAGATTTAGATCTCAAAGTTGCATTTGCATAATTCTCTGGTTTAGGAGATTTCATTTATAGTTAAGAAGAAAGCCGGGTGTAGTTTTATGGCTAAGATTTTGTAATATTGGTAGAGATTTTAAGATTACGTTCGTTCTGAGTTTCAGATGTAAAATGAGAGATTTTGTGTGTCATTTGGTTGGTTTTGCAACGAGGAGCAGACATTTCAATCTATTAATTAGTGACTCAAAGTTTCGTTGGAGAAAGTATAGGAGAAATAGACTAAGTAAGTGAATTTCAAGGTTATGTAAAGACCACCTGATCGATTAAAAGTCAAGAGAAGTTATAAATTAATTAGGGGGAAATGAAGCAGCCGGAGAGTTACGTAGCTGCTGTCAATGTAGAGGCAGGATAAGGTTTTGTGTATTAAACGTTAACTAGTTTACTAATACACTCTTGATGACCTCATTTCGCGTGAAACTCAATTTTATTTCAACTCTGGACCCAACTCCAAGTTTATAAACTAATTGTAAGCATTTATATTTACGTCACAGGAATATATATTATAAGGTAGGATTAGTTTGTGTATCTCTTGAGCTGTCTGATGGAACTCGAGGATAGGAAATGAGTCATTAATCCATAAGACACATATTATATATAGGTTGGACTTTCACTCAGGAAATAACTAGAATCTGTTAACGTGTGTATGTGCAGAAATGAAAGCAAGGTTGTTTTCACCCAAGAGCGACACAATAACATTAAGTACAATTGCATACCCCCGGGTATGATCACGATGCGTCTTCCCACTTTTGGTATTGGACAAAACAAGGAACAAGGAAATTATTTGAAACTAAATAAGGCTCGATTGTGTGTGTACGCTTCATGGGTTTAATCCGTGAATATGTTAATAAATGCTCCGGCATGTTAATTTAAAGGATTTTGACTATATTCTTGAGTAAACAATGATGAAGCAGATTACGAATTTAACGAAGAGATGGTAAGGCTGTGTGCGTAGCTTTGTCCAGAGCTTATTTGGAAGATCAACGTCCTTTCTATTGCCAATAGATTTGGATAAAGATCCTCCTTCCAATAATATAATTCTAATGGTTGTAATAATGAGACCCTAAAGAGCCATAATTGATGGTTGTGGATTAGCTACAGGATTTTGGGTGGTACGTGTCTTTTATACACACTTATCCCATATTAATCAATGCCCCATCACGTGTCAGCCTTCTACTTTGAAACTTTGAACTATATGTTGTTGCTGACTGACACAGAGTTATTCTCGCCCTTGCTCATCATCGTAGATTCATTATAATTTAATGCTACGGAGTTGCATAAGTAAAAAAGAAGCTTGAATCGGTATATTGTGTAGTATGCGAAGTTATGATGTAAGTTGTTCTTCTGTTTTGACACAAATCAAATTACAGTTTTGTCGTCTAGTTCTTCATGAGACCAGATGGTTTTTTGGGGATGTTTTGCAATTCCACAAACCTCTTTTCTTTACCATATAATCTCTTTTTGTGTTCCATGTGTCTAGAATTTTTTTTAGGATATACGTATATTTGTTGAGGAAAGATAAATACACAAATGCGAAATCATCGGAAAAGTGAAGAGTTTTTTTTGGCTCGTCTCCTGTCACTTGTACAAACTACAAATTATACATGGAGTTCATAGAAAAATAGGGAAACCGGAAATGAATTTAGACCTGGAGGTGAAATGAGATATTCACATGAGACTTTATTCGTGCTTTCTTATATTTCCTTATCAGCCAGACGGTACGTTTTTTATTCCAACTTAATTCCCATGAACAATAGTTTCTTTTCCACGATATTGAATTGCAGGAGATATATGCTAATTTTGAGTCAAGGCTGAGTGAGTAGCTCATGAACTCCGTTTCGTTTAACCGCAGAGGAGATGCATTTTAATGAAGAAACTTGAAGATTTGGTTTGGGAGAAAGTAGAATTCTTTTTACTTTGAGAAAAACTCACTCACCTTGAAATTGGTGTCGAGAGAGCAACTTCCTGGAGATGAAACAAATTCATTTTTCGTTCAGATAAAGATGGAAAACTTGTTTTTATCGTTTCCTCCATATTTTTATTCACTGCATTTCTGGTTTCCGTTCATTAAAATCTTATATTGGATTGCATGGCGAGGAAATAAAGAAGCAGAGCAGGAGATAATAAGTTTGTGTGAGGGTAAAATGAGACTGTGAATCTAATTTTGCATTGTTTGTAGAGAGCACATCCGGAAATGTGTTTGGACAGTTTCTTTCATACAAATGATGATTTGATATTAATGTCACGTAATCTAGAAGCAACAATCCACTGCAAATTATTATGAGAATGACTATGAAGCTATATGAAAAGCTATTCACTCGGTGGTGGTGATGGTATTTGGTTCATCAGTATCACTATCACCAGTAGTCATTATTGTAGTTATAATAAACACCACGTACACACTCTGCACAACTGATTTGTAATTCAATATCCTCACTGGGAGTTGATGCAATTAGTTTCGTAATGAAGATTCGGGTTGAAAGGAGCTAAATAAAGTTGATTCAACTCAGAGTGTGTCTTATATACAGTTTATCAAGAGACTACAGGGAATTTGGAATATTAGACTGTCCGCAGAACATTCACGAGTCCAGTTTTGCACTCTTTGTAAAGATCTAGGAACTTTTTACACGGAAGTAATCCCCACGACTTGTATGTGTATAAGATGTGGAGATAGATATGATGAAGATTGGCTTATTGAATGTTCAAGACTCTTGTTAAGATCAATACTTTCGAATGAAGTACAGGAGCGTATATAAGGATTCCGGATTATGATGAATTCCTTTGTAAGCTTTCCACTGATGTAGTGATGATGCACTAGGAACAGTATGGGGTGTTCATCTGCGTGAAGTTCCAATTGGTCTTTCTTCACGATCTCAGTCAATTCTTAGTCTTGAGTTCATCTTTGTTCTGTAGAGTTTCACAAAAGAGATTCGAAATGAATTTGAGTTAGGAAGCTAATTTATGGGGAAGTTGTATTGTAGATATACTGCTGTGGAGTTTCGAAGAATTCCTCAGGGATTATTGTGTGTGGGAATGTGAGAAGAGTTGTAAATAAAAGAATCCAAGAGGAATTAAATATAGTGTTTGTATTTGTATATTGGAACCCACGAGCTGGATAATGTGTACACTTGATTTATATACGTGCGTGGATGAATCAACACTAATAAGACTTGATAGGGAAGTGTGAGACAAAAGTAGTTTAGGGTACACTACACGAAGGCTCATTAACAATTCAAGAACAACAAATAATTACGAAGCTTCTCATTCCACATTTTGCTTTTCTTTTGCTCACCTTTAAGAGTGAGAGAGAGAGTGTAGAAGCTATTTTCACGTAGGTTACTCGCTACAGAGATTTCCTTAAATGCTTTTCTACAGTCACGATTATTTTAAACAGGTAGAGAGAGAGAGAGAGAGATAAGCAAGTGTAACAGAATCCGATAATTGTAGATTCTTCTCCTATGCCTTTCATAAACTGCTTCGAATTCTGAGACGTGGGTTAAATTGGAAAGGAGAATATTAAAAATAGAAGTTATCGGGAGTATATAGCAAGACTTTTTGTAGCTTTCTGTGCTTTGTAAGTGTGTATATATAGTAAAGAATGGAAATCTCGTTCGGTCACGCATCTAATTACATAAAAAATCTGCATAATTATTTTAAGCTCATTACACTTTTAAATCGGACTGCTGCTTGGTCTCTTTCACACTCGACGAGATACTTGGTGGTGCAAACATTTTTGTTTTACTTTGGCTTCCAGACATTATTCCTCCTGGACTATCATTTAACATATTACTTATAATCTGTTTTGAAAGATTAATAGAATCGATTAGCAGTATAGCTACAATGTATATATGTCAGGTATTGCACATGGAAAGTTAGTACTACGAAGTTGCATGCATGGTATTTACAGAATATTAAGTAGATCTTATGATATGTTTCATGTATTTTCGTTGAGGATTGATTCATTGGGAAATAAACAGGAGGCTTAAATATTCACACATATGAAAATATTTGCAAGTCGTAATCCGATTTATCGTCTGTTGTTCAAGGGTGTTTGTGCATTTGTATAGTACGTGCAACGTGTCTGTAGATTTTAAACACCGAATTTCCTTGTTAAATTTATAAATAGTGTTGGGTATGAATGAATGAATCATTTCAAAACACAATAGATGAATGTGTGTTGGTCTATTTAGGTTATTTATAAATTGATTAATGATTTCATAAAAATGAATCAAACACAAATACATCGATAGCAAATACAAATCGTATTGAAATGTCTTCTTGTTTAGCTCTGAGAGGAGTTAATAGAAGTTAAATTGAATGAAATAGAGTCTGGTGGACTAGTTGAAACCACTTTTGTCTCGCCTTCATTCATGTCTCATTTTACCTTGCTCAAGGTAGCTCTCTATACTAGATTATTAACTTACCTACCTACTCAACTATTTGTTGTGTCATTTACTTTCCATACTGCAAATTGGTGTAATAGACACTTGGACTCAATGTTGATGTGATTATTATGATAATTGATCAAGCTGCTTGTTTTTTGGCAAATAATTTGTACACAGCATTTGTATATGCGTAATTTTTTACGAAGTAATTATTGCAAGAATGTTGGAAGATTAATTTTTATGATGAGTTAAAGAATGTGAAGATGTACGTATTGAGATATGTTTAGTTAAGCTAGTACAATAAAATAGTGGATTTGTAGATAGGACAGTTACAATTTGCCATTGGCACGGATTCTTACTTACCGTTATCTTATCGTCGATTAAAGTTAGCAGCAAAATGAAGGTGAAGGAATCTTGTATAAAGTGTCACCCCGACCTAATTAAAATTTAAGAATTATACGCATCATAAAATTGTTTAAAGATTGAAGAATATTTTCGCTGGGTATTTGATGTCGAAATTGAAATGTTTTAGTTTCTTGTTCTTCGCATGGTTGAGCAAAATTGAACAGAAAAATCGATAGGAATTTATACAATTCGTTTCGAAATGCTTCTGGAATGTGCGACGAAGAAAGTCTCACGATAACCCGCACTCTGATTATGAGAAACGTGTACAAGTTGTCAAGTTGTATATTTTACACTGTGAGCGAAATTGCACGAGGAAACTTGAGACAACGAGATTGTGATCTTGTGCAATTGTTTCATTCATTTGTAAAGACTATACAATGTATAAATATGAATTGAGCTTACCTTTAAGTACACACAGAAGAGTGATCCGTGAAGCAATCCAAAAATATTTCCTTAAAAATGAGTTAAAACTTATAATACTCCAATACTCCAATAATTAGGACACAAACTTAAAATCTAGCTTTTAACAAATCTTGAGATTGGCCGAGTAGCAGAAAGCCTTTGACAGATTGAGAGTTAATTGAAGTTTTGTGTGAATTGATCGTTTGCAATAATTCGTCGCATGAGACAATTCACAGAGAATGATTTGAAGAAGAGGAATAGATTGAAGAGACTTTGTAAGTGTTAAGTGGTTTGTGAAGGAAGAGAGAGACTCTGAAGAACTGGACTCAGGTTGGCCAAAAGAAGCGATTTTATACGATCAACCGACCAAAGGAAAGCTACTCAACGCACTTCATGTTCATACAATAAGCTTTCACTTCAACTCCTCTCTCTCTCTCTCTCTTTTTGATGTCCTTTGTATATGAATCTCGCCTGTCTTCTCTTTATATACATGTAACTTCAACCAAGCTTGACATCCATCTGTGATAAACTGGACAACCTGTGTGTGTGTATAATAATGTAATAACACAAGGCTTTGTTCATATGAATTCGGTTTCAAAGATAAATCTCATTTGATATTATTGCACAATCCGCAGTGACTTTATTTCAGGGCCAAAGGAAGAGGACATGAGTAGGAGATTATTTCATTGCTTGTTCAAAGCAAGACTGAAGCTCACACAGAATATGCTTTTTGTTCGTTTTGTTCATATCTTTAGTCTATTAAGTGTGGAAATGTAGAATGATGAATCACTAGCAAAATGACGATGGAGATGAGAATATGAGAATGTGAATTTTGATTACGAATGGACGCGAATGTATCATTCTGAAAGGGTTGTGAAGATCATCGCTTAGTTTTTATTTTATATTAATTTGTTTTAATGTAATAGTAATATTTTGGTTAGTTTTAATTATTCATAGAAAACATGAACACATAGTTTATACATAAATGATATTTAGACACACATTAGGGCAGGATATCGAGATTTAGATTATATTGCAATAACATGAATTATTACGTGTTTCATACTGGCAATAATATTGACATAAATTCGGAACATTATTTTATAACATAAAAAAGCCTTATATATATTCACCGGATCACGCTTATTCGATAAGAGCGTGGATTTGTTTGTAAACTTTTATGATTTCTTTCAGTCTTGGTAAAGTTTCCTAAAACAGTAAAGTGGAGATGAGTATTCGTATAAAGATTAAAGCCTCACGTAAAAATGATTCCAGTGCGTATTTATCTTTTAATGGTTCATTGCTTACCTCAAATAATGGAACGACTAGTCTACCATAATTGTCGGGCTTTTTCAGAAGAACAGCCAAATAGGTTATGACCCGGTGCTAGTAAAGCAAGAACACATTATTAATCATCTGCCAATTAAACTGGCCCTTGTAAAAGCTGTAATTTTGGGTAAGCTGTAAGGTCGTACTCGTATAATAGTTTCGTTGATAACAACAGTCTTAATGTTATCCACTGGGACGAAACATTTACTCCTTTTCCTTCCAAGCCAAACACTTCCTCCTTTGCTTCCTTCAATTTGGATTCCTACTGACGGAATCACTCGAACCGTTTCTGAATTAAGGCAAATGATTTTTACATTGACATCTGTAATACTGTAATACTTCATGTACAAAAGGTTTCATATTTTTATTACCTTTGGGTTTCATTTTCTGAAATCTGAGGTAGCCTCGAGTCCCCCACAATAACAACAGGAGACTTCCAAGAAGTAGTACCCCGCTACTGACATCGGAAAAATCTAAGAGCTGGACTGACCAAGAAGAAGTCGTATTACACAAGACCATTGAGATCTTCTCTGGAGATGAAGACGAGCAGACTGAATTAAACTCAGAAGCAGATGTCGATGAAATTACCGCACGCCGCACACGAACTTCTTTTTCAATGATGATGTTCACATAGTACGATGTCATGATGCCATCAATAAGAAATGCAATCAAACTGATAACTGATGATAAGTAGAATTACAAGATTATATTACAAGAGTTTATTAGTTTTCACATTTCTTATCTGAAGATTCCGACGACTTATCATTAGTGACTGGATTGGATAACTTGCAATCATAATTAGCAAAACAAGCGAAAGGGTTCTTGAGACATTTCTTTTTGTGTTCTGGAATAAATTCTGTTCGATGGAGTCCCATAGTCTCTTGAGCTTTCTTTTCCATTATTCCTCCTGTAGGACAATCAATTCAAAATGTTATTCATTATGCAACAGGGCGACTTTAAAAACTGTTTCACAATATGAAAAGAGGTTACCTGTACAGAGTAGAATTTTTCCACCAGGAGAGATGATCTTGTTAACAGTGATGGCGACTTTTTCCAAACATTCTTCTGAGAGGAAAGGCGGATCCGCAATGACCACTTGGTAAGCTCCAACGCACTCGGGAGGGACTGACTCTGGTTCCTTGTAGTCGTAGAAGAAGAAATACTTTCCGAAGGCATCAAAACGCTTGTCGAACTCGAATAGGTCCACTGTGCGTCCAACAACTAAATATGTTAGCGAACTTTTCATGAATCTCAACCGGAACACGCGACAATATACATATTAAACTGATGTGAGAGCGAATATACAATGTAATTGTATTGGAATCGATCAAGATATTCGCAAGCCTTACAGTTCGAGTACATTTGTGTGTGTGTTCCAGTTGATGACTTTAAAAGAAGTTGAAGTTTAAAGTCATGCAGCAGTAAGAGAAGGCTTGGCAGAGACTGAAGAATTCCAAAGCATAAAATACATTTTCCTTTGTCTAATGATAAGCCCCATTAGCCCAGTTTAAATTGAAACCTAAGCGTTTGAAAGACACGATGGAACCAGAGCTTGGAATAGAAAACGAGAAACATCCCCAATTCCTTAAAAGTAATTGATTTCAAATTACCGATTTCGAACTAACGCTTTCTAGTTGATTAAGATGTGAAAACGAAGTAGTGCACAATTGCAAAAGCCATTAAAACTAAAACACTCCAATTAAATATGGTTTAAAAATCTATAAGTCGAGTAAAATGCAAAATAATTACTTATATAAGACAAGATTCTATTGGAACACAAAATTAACCTAAAACTTAATGACAAAATAATGTGATTTATGTCAAAACTATTAATTAATAAATAAATTACAAGTTATGTAAGTGAATTTCTCTTTTACCATTGTCGCCGACTTGGCAAGCCCTGAAAATAGACGGAGATGAGACGCAAGCCACCCTTCCTCCAGGACCAGCTTGTTCTAGGACTTCTTCCGCCAAACGTCGAGAAGTTTCTTCGTCGTACCAAAACTGGCTTAGTTGCTGGAATAAAGATTGTAAGTATTGTAACACTATTAAAACAGGATATTCATTCCTTATTTAAAATATTTTAAATTCTGCTTTTACCCAGTCCTCAGGGAAGAATTTGCCTAGGTCGGTCCTGAAAAGGATCGAAGACTTGTTGTTTTCTTCTTCTTCTTGGAGAAGTCGTGCTTTCTCCAGGGCTTCGGCAATTTCCCTTTGGTCTTCGTAGAAATCGTGAAGCGCAGCGAGAGCATGTGCGGACAATTGGGGGACATCATCGTCGTCGTCGTCCAGAACGTCACAGTTTGGTTTTACAGTGGAAGTCACTGTCGTTGTTGCAGTTGAAGTAGAGGACATTGTTATTTCGTGGTTTTCAAAATGTACTCTCCACCAGAAATAAACAAACGAGATTTACGAATTCCTCGTGTGTCTTGTGTGCCGGCAGGAAGACTCACTCCATAAAAATAACATGTGGGAATCCCTCGCAGAAGATATTGCAAGACATGCTTAATAATAACTGGTATATGGAGATGGACTGCAATATGATTGAGTGAAACTTGAGACATCGATACATTCACCTTTGATTCACGCTAGTTCATTTATTTCATGCTTCTCGTATGAATCAAAAAGTATGCAAAATCCAACATTTCATTTACCTATGAATATCTTAATAACTAATTCGAAATTCGGGAGACAGAATTATGTAAGACCGTTTGTAGTTATATCAAGCTCAGAATGAACTCTGACCTAAACTGATCCCAAGTTTGTAATAGTTAAGTAAGTTAATTTATCTAAAATTGTGGTATATAAATGTGGATATTATGGATATGAATGGCAGATTTCTTCATCATCGTTTCTTCGATCTTGAGATGGATAGTAAAAAACAACCCGAATTAAAATATATCTCCTCAGTATAAGAAACGTATTATTTTACGGCGAATTTCGAGATACAACGAACGAATAACTAACAATAGATAATAATCAATCACAGGCGATGGAAATATTGTGAATAACTAGACTCGGTCCTAGAATAAACGTTTCTGAACGACATAAAGAACGCATGCGAGAAAGAAAATGAGAGCGAGACATATGAGAATTTTGTCGGTGTATTCACGTTTGCCGTATTTTCCAAGAAGTTTTCTACTTGTTCCAATCAAAGTGTTTTGCTCAGCTAGTTCAGTCTGATTTGCTTGGATTGAGCCTGAGGTGCCGGCTGAGAATTGAAAATACACATTTAAATCCTGTACCTTTATAATCTTAATCCATTTGACCAGCTTTTATCCATACCTAGTCGTCCTATTGTTTCTGAACTCCTTTGAACAGTTTCCATTAGTATTCTCCGTGATTGATTCAAACCTTCCGTTGCTCCAGATGTTATCTCAGCTGCTCCTCCGGCACGTCTCTTGACCCTATAATTACGATAAGCCGAATGGTTACATACCATCTAATTATTAATAGTTAAGACGTATAGGTGGTACCTTGAAGAGTTTCCTCCATTCAACGGAGTGGACAGTTGCGACTCAAAAGGACTTCTAGAGAGTGTAAACAGGTCTTGTCGTTCTTTCGAGTTCTTTACATGCTGAAAATCAATCTGCAACTGTCTCAACGAAGATTTTAATCTAAGAAAAGTCAAGAGGTTCAAAGTACACTTCAGTTACTTTGTTTATACGACCAGCCAACTATTATTTGGTACCCTTTACACTTACGTGTCGACACATAAGCAGTATGTTTTAGCCTGATCAACTACCCGTGGACTGGTCATTCTTGCATCGCCAATAGTACTCATGTCTTCCGCAATACTTTTCATATCCTCCAAATTATCCTTGAGCGTTAAAATAAGCTCATCTATTCTTCTCTCCTCTTCTTCTGCCTTCTTCCTATCTTCTACGTTCTCCCCGCGTTTCCGATACATCGCCAGCGTCTACAAAAAACCACAAGGAATTGATAACACTCATTTCATTCCAACAGGTGATGATTAATCATACGTTAAATAGTTTTATATCTCTTGAAATTAGCTCACCTGATTAGCTTCAAACATGAGTGTTTTTGAAGACACATCCAGCTTCGTGAATACACTTTGAATACTCTGTGATTCCTTCATGGAGTCTTGCAACTTATTCGACGACCCTGACGATGAGAACCGCAAAAGTCCTCCAGTAGTCTGAGATGCAGAAGCAGCAGCGGATGACCTCCTGTTTACTCCACTACCTGACATGTCCATATCGTACACACACCCTTAACTGACAGTACTGGCACTGGATTGCAATTTTAAAAAAGTTTCGAAAATACGGCTAAAATGAGGAGGTTGAAGAGGAGCAGAGGGCAGACTAAGAAAGGTCAGAGTGGTCACACATTCTCAGCCTCCTCCTCCTGTGTGTGTGTGTGTGTGTGTGTAAAAGCTGATGTGTATCTCCGTGGACAGTCAAAGTTCAAAATTCAAAGGACTCCCGCCGTGCGTAATTCCTCACACTCGATGACTCTCAACCCTGAGGCAAAATGAGACGCAAACCTAATGCTTTAACTTTTATAATACCGATCTTGCTTACCATTGTTATACTATTATTGAATTCCAAAAATGCTCGTGCTAATGTGCTTTTCTGGAAAAAATGCACAGAAGTGATATGATTATGTGAATTGACTGAATTGTGTCTATTTAGTATTGAATGATACATAGTGAAGGATGGCAGTGTCATTTACAGTTCGAGAGGAATGTTTGGTAACTTGTTGTCCCGGAGAAAGCACAACAGAAGTTGAATTGCTTTCCTTCTTGTGTATAAAAATGGGGGTGGTGGACATGTATATGTATGTATGTACTGTACACAGAAGCTATAACATTACTTACATGTTCAAGATATTTCATGTACTACATGCTGGGAAAATTCTTCTGTTAACTTTCACTCTAACTGTAAGAAAGACTGAGAGAAAGAACGGAAAACTACCAATAACTTTCCTATAATACTCCATTGAATCATATTATATTATAGGTTCACGGTAGTTGATTATAATTCTATGTATCCTCCAATACATACATTTTGGAACATGGTTGGATAAAACCTTCATGACAAGTAAACCACCGTCAATATATTTTTCATTAGAGACACGCCCGAGACTACATCGCAAAACCCCTTTCGTGTTGAGTGGTATCGTTTTGCAGATTTGTTACTTTCTCTGAGGAATCAGTGAATTCTGAGATTTCGTAGTAAGACAGCTTACAGAAAGTATAGAGAGTTTTAATTTTAATTAAAACCATCACGTATCAAAATACACAGCAGCAAAAGACATTCAATTCGGCTCTTTTGATTCATTTAAAAAGACACAAAGAGATCATGGCATCGGATGAAAGCTGGGTGTTTGATAGTTTAGTTAACTTCCTGCATGGGAATATCTGGAAGATTCCTGTAATTGGATTCATTGAAGAGAAATCTGTTGGTATGTACATTTTTCTTACAAAACGAGTGAAAGTATAAAACAATTATGATACGAGGTTGTACTTTGAATGTATAGTGTTTGATCCGGATAGTTACAACAACATGACAGATGATAAAGAGGATGAGTTTCGTAAAATTCATGATGAGTACAAGGGACTTGTGGATTTCATGCTATCCAGTTTCATGGAAGATTTGCAAGTGAGTCCAGAACAAGTGGAGGAAGCTTGTAGGTTACGTGAAGCTGGCAGTGGAGCGACGGAGTCTCATGTCACAAAGGTCCTTTGCATAAGATCATATCAAAGATCTCTAAATTGTAACACTAGAACTAAAATTTTGACTTTTTATCTTTGCAGGCAGCTTTAGAACAATTACAAGCAGCAGAAGACTTCACAGTCTTCCGCAGAATTATGACTAGAAAGAACATAGATCTCCAACTGCAATCTTTGGAACTCTTGGTTGCAAAGTATGGGGTTCTGTCGCCTTCATTAAGGTCACAAGAAGAAGGCGAAGCAAGTGGGGAAACTGGAGAAGATGACTTTCTCCAAGTGGTCATCAGGTATTGTGACCAGAACGATATTTTTCAGAGCACAAGTACAATTAGTGACCCAAGTGCTGCAGACACGCCGCCAAGCCCTTTATTAATTAGTAGCACAATTCACAATGCTCTGAAAAGTTCATCCACACAGCAAATAACCCCAGTGAAATCGGGGGTGAATCAAAATCTCCCTGAAAAGCCGTTAGATGAGAAAAAAGAACAAGATAAGTTGGCGAAGAATCCTGAAACCTTAACCACACATACTAGTCAAGTGCATGCAAACTTGCCCAAGAGGGAAAGTAGTGAAATTAAAGCACAGAAAGATGTTTCATCCAACAAATCCCAAACAGATACTTCTGACAAGACTTCCAGGTATCACTTCTTTGCACTCTGTTCCCATAAATATTCGCTTGGCAGTACTTTTTTTACTATTGTAGTGTGGCTTACCTAGCACGAATTTATCCATGTACGATCTGTTTAAGCGTAAGTAATACATAGTATGTTTCAATCTGTTAATTATTATGGATATTGATAGTCAGTTAGTACTTCAAGATATCTCAGACCTGGGAGACGTGGAGGCTTCGACTACTCAAGAAGCCAAAGTCGTTAAAGCAGGATTGGAGAGTTTGCCTGCTTTGGGACCTACTAAGGGCTCGAGAAAGTCTGTAAAGTTTGATGAGACTACTGTCGCAGAAATAGCTACAGTTGCTCCAGAGCAGCATCGCACATTGACTTCTATTCGGAAAGCTTTAGACACTGAAGGAAGTGAGGAGGATTCGATTCCTTCATCTCCAACTCCTCAGGTGATTTTCGAACAGTCATATAATCTACTCTGATTGATAGAGTAAATACATTGGAATCATTATCTTGCAGAGTATTCCATCCGGAGGAGGAACTCAAGAAGATATCCAAAGGAGACGGGAATATCTTCAAGCACAGAGAGATAAGTTGGTTGCTTTGAAGAAACGGGAGCGAGAGAAACAATTTGAAAAACAAGAAGGAGAAAGCAAATCTCAGAGACCTAAGAGTGCAAGAGCTGCAAAAATTGCTTTAACTTCACCAGCGGAATCAAATTTAGACCAGAATGAAAAACAATTGGCAGCCAGACGAGCATTAGCTGAACGTCTGAAGCAAGAGCTTTTCGAAAAATAACTTCAGATGTTTGACCTTTGATATGTCTGATGTGTAGTCCCGAAAATCAATGCATTTTGCTTGGGTGTCTGGTAAAAAACATAGAATAATGTTTGTTTTGCAGATATTGTAGTGTTTTATTTGCTTTAAATATTTATACTCCTGACAAACCAAATAAATTTAAGTTCGACTTTGCAGAGTTAAACTTTACTTGACACCACCAAATTGATAAAATAAAATTTCTTACGTTAGTAGTAGTAATGAATTCGAGGTGATGTTCAAAAATGTTCCACCACAACCATACATGATGATAGCCCACCCTCATAATAATATTAACAACAACGCAAATCCCAAGTCATATTTTACAGCTTTTTATACCTTTGACACATTTATCAGTAGCTGTTCTCACAATCTATGTTAATAGGAATAATCTATCAATTGCGAATGATCTAGACTTCAATTTAGGTTTTCATCGAGTCCAGTTAAACATAGTTTGTAAATACCCACTGAGAGCTTACAATAAATAATACATTTCAATTACCACATACATTTACAGTATAAAATGAGTGTCTCATTTCAGAAACGAGTGTGTACACGTGCGTTAACCCTACTGACCACAAGATTTACAAACATCCTTGGACGCAATACATACATACCTGGTGTCATTTATAAACCAAATAATGTTCAGTTGCTGTTACATACTGTCGATATTAAATGCATTGAAGTCAAAGTTTAAATTCCAATTCCGCGATTGGAACACAGTAAAAAGTGACGTCAAAATTCACACTATGTACAATGTACATATTCACTAACTATCGTTCACAAGACAAGGAATACGATTATCATCAGACTTTCTACGACGTTTTATCTATTTCCGGAACCCGCAACCAAGATTGTATTAACGGTGTTAACTAAATATTAATCTAAAAAAATAAGCACTAACATAATTGTCTTGAGAAACATAAACAACAATGTCAACGGGATGCCAAGGGATAAATTTAAAAAATTAAGGTCAACTATGAACAGAAAACGTCGTTGGCGAGTACGGAATTGCTGTATAACTGCGCATCAATAATACTAACCATATTATGATTAAATAAGACACATGTTTAATGTAACGTAGTGGTGTTTTATGTATATTATACTTTAACACAAATAAGTTTTTACAAGTCTCAACACTTACATACATGCAGAGAAACGAAAAATTTTATAAAAATTATTACGCTCGCCGTCGTTGCTGCAATTAATAGTGTTACGAACATAGTAGAATTTGCAGCGAACATAGTTAAGCTTCTGTTTAGTGTAATATTTCAATAGTTAAATAGCAGCTGAGCATTTGAATAAAAAAGCCGCTGAGAGTTACTTACACGTACAATTATAATATACAACAATCAAATTTAATACAGCGCCTGGTTTCTAGTTAATAATTTATACACAAACAATTGTGTCTTCCACAAATTATCTTAGATTTGTTACATTGGGCGATGACAATCAATACAAGTCCAGTTTTACAGGGCACAACATGAGTTACAAATTCTAATTGATGTTCAAGTTAATAGTAATCGCTTCGACATATGAGTACTAAAAGTCAATCAGTATATATTACTTCTTCAGCACTAATAATTTGAATGAAAATGACTTGGGTACCAAGTAAAGCTACGAACTTTTCTTAGAAGCACAATAGCTGAGACACTTCGCCGTTCCGTGCCCCTCCTGACACCATGAGAAGAAAATTTACACATATGTCGAATTCCTATCGACTCCAACTTAACGAAAGGCGTACCACGAAAGGCCAATTGACACACAACTATTCTTGTCTTCGAGTTTGTATTGTTAATAGTTATTCCACAAGTTGTTTCTTACTGCCTTCATACATGCTATAAAATACCTAAACCAATTTCTAATACTTATACGAGAACCCCTAAGTGTTTGTGCATATCCGTCTGAGTGTATAAAAGTTGCAGTTGAATTAAAGTACTTATTTACCAGATTTAGACATTACCCTTCTCGATAACAGTTAGAATATTTTAACTACAAATTTTGAATTCCTATGTACGAAATCTTCGATTGTAAAATTAAAAAATTCATCATAATAGATTTAGTCTGGGATATTTGACAACAAACTAACATCCAACAAAATTAGTCAACGAGTGTCAAAACCTAACGTGCAGGAACAGTGACCAAAAAACGAAAGCATATACAAACCGAAAAATAGTCCGTTGAAAATGATTACATTATGAAGGATGTCGATTGATACTTCTTATCAGTTCCTCTTGTTATGTTAACCTTGGTCGTTTGGAACTTGGTTCTTCTCTTTCATTATCATCGGAAATCGTGGATTGTGTCGACACACCATTTTCTTGGTCTTCGTTATCGTCATCATCATCTTCGGGATAGTCTACCAGACCAACCTGTAAATCACACGTGAAAAGAAACTGTATAACTGCTTGCTGTTTTAACCTCGAATTCATTAGACCAGAGCTGGAACAAACCTGCTGTGCAGGCACTGGCAATGCCGACTCCTGCAGGGTTGCAAAGATTTGTTGAAATACAGACTATAATACAAAATATCAGTGTGTAGTGAACAGTGGGAAAGATTTAAGATGACAGAAAAAAGGCTTAAGCAACTACAAGACGACACAAAATTACTACTGCCTGATATGTTGCGGCATAAGACTCGTTAGATTTTGAAATTCTATCTTCACGATAAAATTCCATTTGTAATTAAACATTCTTACCTTTTTGGCAAGGCTGGGCTTCCCATCAGATGTACTAGAAGATGCACTAGCATTCTGTGTGGCAGTCGATGTTGTGGTGGCACTGTTATTAGCAGATACAGCATTCGAGTTGGAGCGTGGACTTAAGGAGCTACCTATCGTCCGACAAGTAGTTGATTCGGTTCTCCGGTCTAACATTTTACCTGGACATACAGTATAATAGTCAAGTTTTCGATATTTCTACTTCATCAATTGTAGTCTTTCAGTTTTCCATAAATTTTAATACCTAATGATTCTAGTTGAGAATCAGGATCAGTAGCTTTTGCTCGTCCCAAAACATCTGTTGTGGAATTACTGGCAGGAACAACTCCATCTCCGTCTTCTATATCGTCATCGTCATTGAACCACATCTCTTCTTCTTCATCAAGCTGACGAGGATCACGTCTGAACCTACTGCTCCTCAAAAGGGCTGGAACATTGTCAACTGCACCGACACGGTCTCTTCTGTCTTGATTCTGTTCATAACGAAGCCTCAAAGCCTTGAACGTTTGAACGTAGTTTATCTGGTCCAACAATACGCTGTAGTTTTCCATGATGTGAGCTACAAGCATTTTAATGTCCTCCTAAAACACATCAATTACGAAAAATTAATACGAGAACTTTGAAATGTTGATGTCATTTTAAAACCTAATGGGTGCTTACGGTTCTGATGAATTCGAACATTTCAATGATGGCCGAGTCCAAGAGATTGTATCGACCTTTATTTCTTAAAAGTGCGTCAATTACTGGTTTGAATAAACTTCCCTTTATTATGTAGCGATTATAAAGATCATCCTTGAGGGACAGCACTTTTCTGAGCAGTCGTAGAGCTCCGAGGACTAAGAAGGTATGCTTAGAGTGCATTAAAACCAACACTTTTCGAACCAGGTCTTTGTTGATAATATAGCTCTTGATGTGGTAGCTGTGATGCTCAACACAAAAGCTAAGAAGTTCCAACAAAAGCCATAGAAGCTGAGCCGTTTGAAGATCTTCTTTTTCTGGTTTCTCTGACGTGGTGTTGCTGATCAAAGGTTCTACGATGAAAGATACCAAAATATACATTTTTACCATGTTAAAAAAGAACTTCCATAGAACAAACCACATAGTATGGCTTCTTATAGCATACCTATCAACAAGTTCATACTCTGCTTGTAAAACAAGTTAAGAAAGTCAGCTTTTTCAGATTTGTTTAGTGCAGCTAGCATGTTTTCTGGATCAATCAACAGTCGCAAGACTCCACTAAGTTGAACCGCTCCTCCTAATTCGGGATCTTTGTCGCTTATTAATTCTTCAATTATGACATTCAATAATAGTTGGTCCTTTAAATCATTGCATCCAAATAATTAGTCAATTTTGGATTGAAAGACTTCAAGACTACTACAATTAAGTGAATAAGCCAGCTTACATCGTCCGCATCTCCAGCCTGATGAAGACAATATTCTCTTACAATTGTGGGAGAAAATTCGACCACGGCATTAAGCACGTCAATGCATGCTGCTTTTGCAGCAACATTGTTCAATGGCAATGCTAATTCTAAAGCTGGAAGAACACCTTGATTTGTCAGCGTCTGAAATTTAGAATACAGGTGCGTTCTTTGAGCAAAGATCATTGAGATTTGAGACCAAGGGTTTAGATAGTTTAGAAATAAGCCGAAAAATTATTAATCTTTATCAGTCTAGGTTTACGAAAAATATAATAAGGACTAACCTTGTAGAATGATTCTCGAGCCTGTGGTTGTAGGTTCTGGGCAAAGGCACAGAGCTCTTTTAAAAACAGTATGAGATCTCTTCTTCGGTCATCTGGAGTCTGATCATCTGTGAGCCCAGTAAACAGGTCTTTTAAAACCTTCTCGTCCTCCTATAATGAAGAAAGCAAAATTGATACAATGAACATGTTTACTTAGGTAGATTTTCAGTTATAAAGTATAGTATATCTTAAGCAGTTCTTAAGTTTAGTGTGCATCTCACCCTCACCTGAATAAGGGTAACTATTTCTACTTTGTTGAAAAAAATGAAGGAGGATAACGTTGACAGCATGTTTTCTTCAAACGCACTAGGAGCTGGCAAAACAGCGTCATGTATATATTGCACACGATACGTCTGATGAATTTTTGAAACAAGCTCGGCATTTCCAATTGAGATAACTTGACGATAGTTAGCGATTTTACGAAGGTATTCTCTGTGCTTCTTCGGGCACTGGCGACCTGGATCGTGTTCGAGACAACCGACCACGTCGAATATCATATCATCTGTAGATAGACAGTTTTTTGTAAGTTAATGAAGCCACAAACTTGATTGTCTACACATTAAAGGGTAAATGACTTGTGTATCTTACCAGAGAATAATATTTCAAAAATAGCGTTTTTGTTCAGTAAAAAAATGTTTCTAAAAATATGGAACAGATGAGTAAGGGAGACGGTATCATTATTTTGCTCAGCCACACGGAACGTTTCTAAGACTTTCTTGAGGTATCCTTCTTGTTCCAGTGCCAGTGAAAGCTTCTCGCGTCTTAAAGGCACAGCCAGACAACTTATAACCAAATCATGGAGCTCTTCTAGCCTTGCGATTTCAGGTGGTGGCAATTCAATAGGAGGTGCTGGGTCAGATTCTTCGAATCTTCCTTCGTCTTCAGATTCCTCAACCACATCCTGAAAACATTAAGATTATTATAGGATCTGATCATCTGATTGAGGGCTTCTGTCCACTTTGACGTTCTACATAAGACTGCTAGCCAAAAGCTAACCTGAGTGATGTCGACTGACGGATCCTTCCCTTGTACAGTACAGATCTTTTCCCAAATCTCGTCACATCCTGCCTTCTCCTGGAAACTGAGCGCTAAATCGAAGTTGTCCCCTTCCGACCAAACGATTAGTGTGTCCTAGGAATGCAAAATAACAATATTATACCCCGGCTAATGATGACATTTTATCATTCTACTAAAAAAATATAACGATCTTCAGCTCTCATAATCATGGCCCATCAGAGGCGACACCTGTAACCTTGAGTGACTGATTCTTAACACTAAAAACACAAAAATCCCGTTTCCCCAAAGCCCCAAACTACAGCGTTAAGAAAAAGTTTCTCAAGACATTACAGTCCCCCTTAAGCCTTAGGTTTTTTCATCATCAGAAAGAATTAGTTAAATTCAACGAATCAAGCACAAACCTGTTGTTTTTGGTAAGCTGTGTCTGGTTGAATTTTCGATTCTAGTAGGAGCGAGCCTGCAAAATAAACCGTGAACTTCTTTAGCATGTATATATTTAATTTAACTAACATAATTTACAATCAAGTTTTGGGATATATTTATTTCAAAATACTTTTAATACCATCGGATTCAGCTCTGACTAGCAAGGACATCCCTCTAAGTCTGTCGACATAGGATGACGACACATGTCCTGTGCCCCTGTCATCCCACTGTCTTTCCGCATTAAGGGCGTACAGCTTGACTCGACGTCTTGTGTCCGTCATATCGGACGTACGTTGAATCCTGTCGCCCGTTTCGTCGTTTTCTGCCGTTACTGAAGTCCCCCTCGTTCACCCTTACATGTCAAAATAGGGTTATCATTAAGATACTTTCAGGAGGACAATTATTAATTTTAACTACTTAAGATCACTAACTACTAAATTCTTTCCAAGCAAATACTGTTCCACTACCATCAGTGAAGTCTTAAATACATATAATTTAGACCAATGGTTCCGAGTGGATTTTCTTTAGCATTGATCGCACCCCAATCAATCCACAATATTCAATGATTTCGGGACAACATTTCAATGCAATTTACCAGTTATAATTGAATGATCTACAGTACCTCCTTCCTTTTACACTATTAAAAACCTTCTACCTAGCCTCACTACTAAAAAAACAAATAACAAGCAGTAAATGTGAAATCTTACCCAAAAAACAATCCCCTCCACGCTCGACCACACCAAAATACCGCCACCGACTCCACCCACGCAAACCTTATTTTTCAATGTGTAGCAAACATGCACTCCACTCCACTTCCTCCAAATGTAAATGTCAACACTTCAAAAGTGACGTCATAAAAACACGACAAGTCCCGCCGCGCCGCCGTTTACCTCCTAGCTTGGGTTTTGACCAATCTTCTATCTTATTTACCTTCTAACAATAATGTTCTTTTTAAAGCTTACTTTTATCTAACTTTTCGTCAAAAATTATCCTACACGCACACACGCACTAAGTCGACCTTCTATAATGAAAACATATACAAACTCGTCTCGACAACAAGCGAATGTTGTTGTGAGTAGACGCTACGCATAGATGTATATATGGATATATATATAATATAAAAGTATACGTTGGTTGGAGGATGAGTCTCTTCTTATATTCTTCTTACGTGTCCAAAACGTTGACTTATCTTGAGGGTGGGATAAGTATCAATAATACCAAAGAATTTAGAATAAATGGAGGTGCGTTAATTGTTGTGTGTGTGGTGGTGGAGCGAGGGCAAAATTAATTAGGCGACTGTGCTTATATTAAGAAGGAGAGAGAGAGAGAGAGGGGATGAGTCCATCTTGTTTCCTAACTGACTTCACAGCCAACCAACCAGCACTACACTGACGACCTCAGGGAAAAATCAAACTCAACTCTGGAGCGAACACTACCACAGTCTGCCTCTAGTCAAGTCCAGATACTATGGGGAATTTAAATTTGATTGTAAAAGGTTTTCGAACTCTTTTCGCATCTCTGCATCTTAAACACTTTGGGGTTGTAGGGTTTGTAGTGGGATGTTTTTAAAGTGGGTGTGGACTGAGAATCGGAGCCTTTGGCGGTAATTTAGGGGAAGGTTGTAGGC